>Ga0209541_10000117_pt1 | contig 138535 bp, 152 predicted proteins | sample RifCSPlowO2_01_FD_184027 | JGI IMG/M metagenome (GOLD analysis project Ga0209541, IMG submission 184027) | Groundwater microbial communities from Rifle, Colorado - Rifle CSP2_plank lowO2_0.1 (SPAdes) (version 2) | ecosystem: Environmental > Aquatic > Deep subsurface > Groundwater | place... | reverse complement strand
GGTTAATAGAATCGGCAAAGATCATCAACCAAAAGTTACCCCGGGGATAACAGGCTAGTAGGGCCCGCGAGTCCATATCAACGGCCCTGTTCGGCACCTCGATGTCGGCTCAACGCATCCTGGCGGTGGAGAAGCTGCCAAGGGTCCGGCTGTTCGCCGGTTAAAGCGTTACGTGAGCTGGGTTCAGACCGTGGTTCCAAATTGGAACAGGCGGCCTCCGACGGTAACGTCGGAGTGTCAAATCAACTAATATCGGTGAAGTCCTATCTTTACTTTAACCTGTCATATGATAGGATAATACCGAGGGAAGTTGTATATGTTAAATCAAAGTAAAAGAGCATATCTTGCAGGATTTCTTGATGGCGATGGTAGTATTTATGTGCGGCTTAAATCTAATTCGAGTTATCGATATGGGTTTCAAATAGCGCCGTATATTGTGCTTTTCCAATCGCAAAAAGAACAAAAGAAGTTTAAGAAACTTTGTTCTCTGATTAATTTAGGATATATGAGAGTGCGCAAAGACGGAATTCTTGAATATACTATCGGTAAGGTAGATTCGTTACAGAAATTTCTTCGAATAGTTAAGCCATTCCTGATTCTTAAGAAAGAACAAGCGGATCTTATGTTAAAAATCCTAAATAAAAAAGAAACCGTAAAAAATAAGCAGGATTTTATTAAGCTTGCTAACTTGATTGACCGTTTCAGGGATTTAAATTATTCCAAAAAACGGAAAAGACATATATTAACCCCGTAGAGACTTTCCGCTTTGAGCGGAGGATGGGAGGTTTAAATCTCACATAATATGTTGGTCGCCCTTAAAGGGGCGGTGATATAGTCCATACATTTAGCAATAAGTGAAAATTATGCGTAAGACAGGTCGGTCCCTATCTACCGCAGGCGCAGAATCTTGAGGGGATTTGTCCATAGTAAGAAATTGCTACTTCACAAAGTAATTTGTGATGACAAATCAACTAATAACGGTGAAACCTTCATAGTTTATCAAGTTGCAGCGACCATTAAAATTGCAGGTCCAATAATTTAATGGTACAATTTACTTGAGGACCGGATAAATAACAAGGTAATACCGTGGGAAGACAAATGAAAGTTTGTCCCCGTAACGACTTTGGTTATTTTAAAAATAACCAGGATGGCGGGTTTAAATCCGTCATAATATGTTGGCTCCATTGATGTTAAGGCGAAGAAGCTACGCTTCTTCTTGACCTTCGTCCGCCCTTGGCGGACTCGGTGGATGAAGATATAGTCTAAGCTTATAGAAATATAAGATAACTTGACGAGAGGACCTGGATGAACTGACCTCTGGTGTACCAGCTGTTCTGCCAAGAGCATTGCTGGGTAGCTACGTCGGGAACTGATAAGTGCTGAAAGCATCTAAGCACGAAGCAAACCCCAAGATTAGGATTCATAGATTGGTCGAAGATTACGACCTTGATAGGCTCTAGGTGTAAGCCCAGTAATGGGTTAAGCCGAGGAGTACTAATAAATCATTTATAACCTTAGCTAGCAATTAATGACTGTAATAAAAGAAACCCGCCTTCGTTAAAACTACGGCGGGCAAAGGGGCGTTTTAGTGGCGGCTATGCCGGAGTTGTCCCACCTCTTCCCATACCGAACAGAGAAGTGAAATACTCCAAGGCCGATGATAGTGGGTTCGTCCCGCGAAAGTAGGAAGCTGCCACCAAAGCGCCTTTTTGTTGAACTTGATGCCTTGACATTAAAATTAAATTATGTTATTGTATTAAATAGAATTGGAAGCAAGAGGAGGTAATATGGTAAAGGTGACGGTTTCATGTCTGCCCGAAGTAACCCAAGAGGCGCTTAAAGCACTTTTCTCCGACATCTTCAATATTCTAAAGAAACATACAACAATCACGTGGGTTGAAGAGGAGAAGGACGAGCTCATTCATTTCCCGCCCGACAAAATGGTGTACGGCCTTGGGCAGGAAATCCTCGCGGAAGTTGAGGGCTTGCCAGCGGGAGCAGAACTGCGATTTGCAACGAGATACATAGATAAGACAGAGAGCCAAAGAAGAATATTCGGCGAGGATATCGTGCGGGTTATCAAGGGCCATTTTCCAGCGGCCAATGTGGTATGTCACGTTAAGCCACCGGACCCGTTGCTAATAGTTTGCCGCGACGAGGGTTAGCGATAGTCTCAGAGGAGAAAATACAAAAGGGCGGCTTCAGGATTTGATTCCTAAGCCGCCTCCTTTTATTTTACTACCACCAAAGCGCCTTTTTGATTACCGAATTTTTTTAACATCGCCTGGAAAATTTCAACCCTTCGAGGTGCCTCAGAGTAAAGCCCTGCCTGCCGGCAGGCAGGAAAAAGAAAGAGAGGCAAATTATTGCCAACAGATGGCAGTTTAAGCTATAATAGATTAACTTTCATGCGTTTATCTCCTACGAAAAATAAAATTTTAATATTTGCCATCATTTTTGTTTTTATTTTTTCCCTTATTTTTTTTAAAAAAGAGGTTAGAAACTTTTTTTATTTTGTTTCAGCTCCCATGCAGAAAGCCCTATGGGGAGCGGGGGACGATACTTCAGATTTTTTTATAGGGCTTTTTCAGGGGAAAGATTTAATTAAAGAAAATGAGGATTTAAGACAAAAAATCCAGGGGCTCATTTCGGAAAACAGTTCCCTTAAAGAACTGAAAACGGAAAATGATTTTTTGAGGGCGTCTTTGAGTCTTGGCTTGGAAAAAGAATTTCAATTAAAAATAGCGGATATTGTTTCTAAAGATAATTCGGGCGATATTTTAATTATTAATAAGGGCAAAAAAGATGGAATAGTCCAGGGAAACCCGGTGATTACCAATCAGAAGGTTTTAGTCGGTAGAATCGGCGAAGTTTTGGATAATTTTTCTAAAATAGTCTTAATTTCCGACCAAAACAGCTCTTTTGACGCCAAAATAAGCGATAGCGATGCCTACGGGGTGGTCAATGGCAAGGGCCATTCCGAGGCCTGGTTAGAGCTCATTCCCAAAGAAAAAGAAGTAAAAACAGGGGATATCGTAATCACGAGCGCTTTGGGGGGTATTTTCCCTAAAGATATTCTAGTCGGCCAGATCGGCGAAGTCCAAAAATCCGATGTTGAGCCGTTCCAAAAAGCTAAGATAATCATGGGAGTTGATATTAAAGGACTAAAATCAATTTTTATTATTAGTGGGCGATGAGGCTTCGCCTCATCTTCAAATTTCGCTCGCCTTGGGCGAGCTCATTTCAATGAAGATTTTAATCCTACTTCCCGCTGTTTACTTTTTAACTTTACTGCAAACGAGTTTTCTGGTTTTTTTTGATTTCCGGGGATATGTTTTAAATTTGGTTTTGGTTTCGGTTCTGCTTTTAAATCTTTTTGAAAATTCGAGATCGGATAGCGGATTGATTTTAGCTATTTTCGGAGGATTTCTTTTAGATATCTTTTCTTCGGGCCTTTTCGGATTTGATTTCATCGGTTTTTGGACCATAGCTCTTTTTATCTTTTCCTTATTTATCAAGTATTTTTTAAAAAAATGGACCGGTATCTCAATAATAAAATAATCAAAAACCATTACGCCAGAGAAGTCGAGCCCCACGAGGTTCTTTTGGATAAATTAGCCCAAAGAAAGGAAAAAGAAATGGGAATATCGGAAAAAAAAATCGAGACTCCTTTAATGAGGGCGATTTTGTACGGATTTTTTATCGGAATTGCCGTTTTGCTTTCTCTGCTTTTTATCCGGACTTTTCAGCTGCAGGTTTTAGAGAATAAGGATTTTCTGGCCCAGGCCGAGGAAAATAAATATATTTTTTATCAAATAAAAGCTGAAAGGGGAGTGATATACGATAAAAATTTAAAACAACTTGTTTTTAATCTCGCCAGCTTCAATTTATATCTGGATAAAAGCAAACTGCCCCAAGACGATGCGGGAAAAGAAAATATTTTAAAACAAGTTGCCCAGATTTTAAACACCAGCTTAAGCGATTTGGAAGATAAAATTGCAAAAGAGCCGGATTTACTAATAGAGATTTCCCAAAAACTCGACCACCAGACTTTGATTATTTTAGAGACCAAAATAAAAGAATTTCCCGGTTTTTGGATTGAAAACAGAAGTTCTCGGGAATATTTGGCTGGCGAAGACTTAGCTCACATTTTGGGATATCTCGGGAAAATCAAACAAGAAGAGATAAATTCTCAAGCTGGCGGAAATTATAATATTCTGGATTACGTGGGACGTTCGGGGCTGGAAAATTATTATGAAGAGACGTTAAAAAAAAATCCAGGGACAACGCAAATTGAAAGGGACGCCCGGGGTAATATTATATCCAGGGAAATCGTTTCTTTGCCCTCGCCTGGCAAAAGCCTGGTTTTATACCTGGATTCTGACCTTCAAAAGAAAATTACGGAAGAATTGGCCAAGAAACTCAAAGATGTGGGCAGTATTCACGGGGCGGCGGTGGCTTTAGATCCTAAAACTGGCGGAGTTTTGGCTTTGGTTTCTTTGCCCTCTTTTGATAGCAATGCTTTTTCGCGGGGCGACCAAAAGGAAATAGAGCAAATTTTAAACGATAAAAAAGAGCCGCTTTTTAATTTGGCTTTAGCCGGGCTTTTCCCCGCGGGTTCTACGATCAAACCCTTTATTGCGTCTGCGGTTTTGGAGGAAAAAATAATTTCTCCGGAAAAACAAATTTACAGCCCGGGTTATATTGAAGTTCCCAACCGTTATTATCCCGAAATAATTTATAAGTTTTTAGACCAAGCTCCTCCGGGCTGGTACGATATGAGAAGAGCGATCGCTTTTTCTTCAAACGTTTATTTTTACACTGTCGGCGGAGGATACGGCGATCAAAAGGGCCTGGGGCCGACTAAAATTAAAAAATATCTGGAGCTTTTCGGTTGGGGAAATATCACCAAAGTTGATTTGCCCGGCGAAGCTCAAGGGCTGATACCCTCGCCCGAATGGAAAAAAGAAGTAAAAAAAGAGGGCTGGTGGGATGGTGATACTTATAATATGGCCATCGGCCAGGGTAATATATTGGCCACGCCTTTGCAGGTGGCTTCAGCATTTGTGGCGATAGCCAATGGCGGAAAGCTTTTCCAGCCGGAAATCGTCCAGAAAATTATTGGCGGCGAGGAAATTAAGCCCAAAATAATCAGGGAAAACTTTATTGATCCTGAAAATCTTCAAGTTGCCAGAGAGGGAATGAGACAAGCCGTAACCACTGGAGGATCGGTAATTTTAAACGATTTGCCGGTTAAAGTTGCGGCAAAAACCGGGACCGCCGAAACATCTAAAATAAATACTTACCATAACTGGGTGACGGTTTTTGCTCCCTACGATGACCCCCAGATTGTTTTAACTGTGATGCTGGAAGACGTAAAGGGCGTGCGAGCTGCCGCCCTGCCCGTAGCTAAAGAAGTGCTGAACTGGTACTTTAGTCAAAAATAAGATAAAATATTAGCAATGAGTGATGAATTAAGGGAAGTTCGCTTAAAGAAACTTGAGGCGATGCAAAAAGCCGGGGTTTTGGCATATCCTTCGGAAACAAAAAGAACCCATAAAATAGAGGAGGCTCTTGGGGATTTTGCCAAGCTTTCAAAACAAGCCAAAGAGATTATTTTGGCGGGCAGGATAAAATCCCAAAGAGGCCACGGAGGCGTCACTTTTTTAGATATTGAAGACGGGACGGGGAAAATCCAGGCATTTTTCAAAAAAGACAGGGTGGGGGAAAAGAGTTATAAATTTTTCCTGGATAATTTTGATATCGGCGATTTTATTGAAGCAAGAGGCGTGCTTTTTAAAACAAAAGCCGGAGAAAAAACTCTGGAAGTAGCCGGTTATAAGATACTGGCAAAGTCGCTTTTACCCTTGCCCGAAAAATGGAAAGGGCTTCAGGATGTTGAAGAGAGATTCAGAAAAAGATATCTGGACTTGATTTTCAGTCCGGAAGTCAAAAGTAAATTTGAATTGCGTTCTAAAATTATCAAAGAAATCCGCGCTTTTTTGGAATCGGAAGGTTTTTTGGACGTGGAAACGCCCGTCTTGCAGCCCATTTACGGGGGAGCCAAAGCCAAGCCCTTTAAAACGCATTTAAACGCCTTGAACATGGATTTGTATCTGAGAATATCTCCGGAACTTTATTTAAAGCGCCTTTTGGTCGGCGGCTTTGAAAAAGTATATGAAATCGGCCGGGTTTTCAGGAACGAAGGCATGGACAGGTTTCATAGCCCAGATTTTACGGTTCTGGAATTTTATTGGGCTTATGCTGATTACAAGGATTTAATGAAGCTGACCGAGACATTATTTGAGACCTTGCTGAAAAAGATATCGGGCAAAACGGAAATTGAATACGAAGGCAAGAAAATAAATTTCAAAACGCCCTGGCCGAGAATAGAATTCAGCCAGCTTTTAAAAAGGGAAACCAAGATTAATCTGGAAGAAATAAGTTTAGAAGCGTTAAAAAAAGAGGCCAAAAAATTGGGAGCGGATTTTGAAAAGGGAGCCCAGAAGGCGGAAATAGCCGACGAAATATACAAAAAAATATGCCGGGGCAATATCTGGCAGCCGACTTTCATAATTAATCACCCCACGGGGTCTTTTCCTCTGGCAAAGCCCCTTGAAAATGATCCTAAAAAGCTAGCCAATTTCCAGTTAGTGGCGGCTGGCTGGGAATTAATCAACGCTTTTTCCGAATTGAATGACCCGTTGGAACAAAAAAGGAGATTCCAAGAGCAGGAAAAATTTTATAAAGCCGGGCTGGAGGAAGCCCAAAGGCAGGATTTGGATTTTATTGAGGCCTTGGAATACGGCATGCCGCCTGCAGCCGGCTTTGGTATGGGAATTGACAGATTGGTTGCCTTACTGACCAATTCCCATTCTTTGAGAGAAATCATTTTATTCCCAACAATGCGCTTTAGATAATATGTTAGATATAAAGTTAATAAGAAATAATCCTAATTTAATAAAAGACGCCTGCGAGAAAAAAGGGTTCAATGTCGATATAGACCTGCTTTTGGAAACGGATAAAAAAAGGCGGGAAATTCTCCAAGCCCTGGAAGACATGCTGGCTCAAAAAAATAAAGCCAGCAAAGAAATTCGACGAGCCGGCCCCGAAGATAAAAATAAAATCATTTTAAAAATGCGGGAACTGGATGAAAACAGCGACAGGTTGAATCAGGATTCGCAAAGACTGGGAAAAGAGTTCAACGACTTAATGCTCAAAATTCCCAATATCCCGTTTGAAGACGTTCCGATAGGGCAGGATGAAAGAGATAATATTTCCATAAGGAAAGTCGGGAAAAAGCCGAAGTTCGATTTTCAATTTAAGGATTATATGGAGCTTTCAGAAAATCTGGATTTAATTGATGTAAAAAGAGCGGCTAAAGTTTCGGGTTCCAGATTCGGTTATTTAAAAAAAGAGGCCGCTTTGCTGGAATTCGCCTTAATAAAATTTGCTTCAGATGTTTTAACTAAAAAAGGTTTTATTCCGGTTGTCCCGCCAGTGATGATAAAGCCGGAAATGGCCTTAGGTATGGGATATTTAGAGCAAACCGGCGACGACGAGGCCTATTTTTTCCCGAAAGATAATTTATATCTGGTAGGAACATCTGAACAGTCGATAGGGGCAATGCACGCCAATGAAATATTTGATATTAAGGACTTACCCAGAAGATATTTTGCTTTTTCCACTTGCTTCAGGCGGGAATCGGGGAGCTACGGCAAAGATACGAAAGGCATTCTAAGGGTCCACCAGTTTGATAAGCTGGAAATGTTTGTTTTTTCCAAGCCTGAAGATTCAAAAAAAGAGCATAAGTTGCTTTTATCCGTAGAAGAAGAATTAATGAAGGCCCTTAAAATTCCCTATCAGGTTTTACGGATTTGCACGGGGGATTTGGGCCGGCCGGCTGCCGCAAAATATGACATTGAATCCTGGGTGCCTTCGGAAAACCGCTACAGGGAGACCCATTCCACTTCCAATTGCACTGATTTTCAGGCGCGACGCTTGAATATCCGCTATAAAAATGAAGAGGCAAAGCTGGATTTTGTCCACACCTTGAACGGTACGGCTTTTGCCATCGGCAGAACCATAATCGCAATTATTGAAAATTACCAGCAGAAAGAAGGCAGTATTAAAGTGCCCGATGTTTTACAAAAATACGTTGGATTCAAACAGATAAAAAGATAAATGCCTTATCCTATTTTAATTCTCCATGGCTGGGGATCTTACGCTAAAAGGTGGGACAATGTAAAAGAATTACTGGAAGTTAAGGGGTATAAGGTTTTCGTTCCTGATTTACCAGGATTCGGCCAAAGCCCCATACCGGCCAAAATTTGGAATCTTGATAATTACGCTGATTGGGTCAAAGATTTTGCCGAAAAAAATAATCTCGGCCGATTTTTTTTATTGGGCCATTCTTTCGGCGGCAGCATAGGCATTAAATTTGCCGTAAAATATCCGGGAAAGCTTATAGGATTGATTTTAGTTTCAGCCGGCCGCATTTCAAAAAGAAAATCCATTAAAAATATTTTTTTCCTTGTTATGGCTAAAATAGGCAAATTATTCTTCCGGCAGAGGATATTTAAAAGAATAATTTATAAATTAGCCGGCTCCAGGGATTATCTTTTAGCCAGAGGCGGAGTCATGAGGGAGACGATGAAAAAGGTGATTAGCGAGGATTTAAAACCGTATTTGCCAAAAATCAACGTAAAAACCTTGATAATCTGGGGCGATAAAGACGAGGTGACTCCGGTTGCCGATGCCTATTTAATAAAAAAAGCAATAAAGAATTCAGTGCTTGGGGTGATACCCAACGTCGGCCACAGGATTCGCCTGGAGGCGCCTGAGATTTTAGTTGAAAAAGTTAAAGAATTTATAGGATGAAGGCGATTTATTTATTTTTATTATTTTTAATTTATATAAAGCTTTTTTTATTTTGGCTTTGGCTTTGGCAGCTGAAAGAATACCATATCGGCAGATTTATAGCTCATTTTAAAGAGGGCCAGGCGATAAAGAAAATTCTTTCCGGTTTCTGGCGGTTGAAATATCCCAAATTCACCAAAAAAATTATAATTATTTCGTTTACCGGATTAATTCTGGCGATTTTAATGTTTTCTAAGGGTCTTTATCTTCCGGCATTTATTCTGATCATCTTAGTCCCTTTAGCATTCCAAGCGCCGACAGTCGTCTGGCGGAAAGAATATTTAAAAAAAGCCCGGCTGAAAAGAGAAAGTTTTAAAGACCTTTTAGTCATCGGCATTACCGGAAGCTATGGCAAAACCTCAACAAAAGAATTTTTATATGAGATTTTATCCCCAAAATTCAAGGTTTTAAAAACAAGAGAGCATCAAAACTCGGAAGTGGGCATAGCCCGGTGCGTTTTGAGCGAATTGAAGCCGGAGCACGAAATCTTCATCGTTGAAATGGGTGCTTACAATAAAAGAGGGATAAAAATGCTTTGCGATATAGTAAAGCCGAAAATCGGAATTTTGACTGGGATCAACGAACAGCACATGGCGACTTTCGGCTCGCAGGAAAATATAATCAAAACAAAATACGAACTAATTGAATCTTTACCCCAAGACGGGATGGCGTTTTTTAACGCCAAAAATAAATATTGCGTAGATTTATATAATAAAACCGGAATAAAAAAGTTTTTATATGGCCAAGGGGCGACTTTTTTCGGCCAGGAGAATATTCTGGGAGCCGAAAGCGTTGCCCGGGAATTAGGAGTGAATATTGAAGTAAAATCCCAGCCGGCATTTTTGCCGTTAAAACGGGGGATTAACGGTTTAAATATAATTGATTCTACTTATTCGGCAAATCCCACCGGAGCAATCGCGCATCTGGATTATCTAAAAACCTTGTCTGGAAAGAAAGTTTTGGTAATGCCCTGTTTGATCGAATTGGGTTCTGCTTCAAAAGATGTTCATAGAAGAATCGGCAAGAAAATCAGCGAGGTCTGCGATCTGGCGATAATCACCACAAAAGACAGGTTCAAGGAAATCCAAGAAGGCGTCGGTAATACTACGAGAACCGTTCTCGTAGAGATTGAAGATCCCAAAAAGATATTTAATAAAATAAAAAGCACTACGCAAACGGGTGACGTAGTGCTGTTAGAGAGTCGAGTGCCGCACGAGTTAATTAGTTTGTTGTATGTGTAAGCCTATTTCAATATCTTTATCGCCGAATACGGAGAAAGACGACGTTTGGTTGGCTTTCAAATTGCTATTTCAGCCCTGGCGGTGGAAAACAGGATCTGTTGAAGTCATTCTTCAACAAAAGTTCAGAGAGTTTTTGGGAGTTAAATATGCTTTTACTTTCAATAGCGGAAGGTCGGCTTTGATGGCAATATTAGATTCACTTGGTCTGGAAAAAGGTGATGAGGTTTTATTACAGGCATTCACCTGCAACGCCGTGCCCAATCCCATTATATGGGATGGTTTTAAGCCGATTTACGTTGATTGCGATGAGAAGACATTTAATATGGACATCGATAATTTAAAAAGGAAGATAACCGACAAAAGCCGGGCATTGATAGTCCAGCACACCTTCGGCCTTCCTGCAGAGATGGATGAAATTATAGAGATTTGCCGGCAGAACGGCTTGATTTTAATTGAGGATTGCGCCCATTCGCTTGGAGCCGAATATAAAGGGAAGAAAGTTGGTACGTTTGGCAAGACCGCTTTTTTCAGTTTTTCGAGAGATAAAGTGATTTCTTCGGTTTATGGCGGAATGGTGGCGACAAGTGATGATGAGCTAGCAAAAAAAATAAGTGACTATCAGCGAAAAATTGGCTGCCCTTCATATCCTTGGATTTTTCAGCAATTGTTGCATCCAGTCCTGATGAACTGGATTATCTTGCCGAGCTATAAGATTTTCGGAAAATATCTGCTGGTTTTATTCCAGTGGTTTCATATTCTTTCAAAAGCAGTTCATTGGAAAGAAAAAAGAGGCAGAAAGCCCGGTTATTTTCCAAAAAGAATGCCCGCTGCTTTGGCCGTTTTGGCTTTAAATCAGTTTAAGAAATTGGAGAGGTTTAATAATTACAGGAAAGAGATTGCGGATTTTTATCGTCAAGGGTTAGAGAAACTTAGTTTCAACGAAAAGAAACTAAGTTTCCAGTTGCCGCTGGATTCGGAGCAGATTTATCTCAGATTTACAATAAAACATCAAAAAGCCCACGAAATTATTAAAAAGGCCTGGCAAAATAATTTATTGATAGGGGATTGGTATACAAATCCTGTCGCTCCTTATGATACAAAATTGGATAAAATAGGATATACCCCAGGCAGTTGTCCGAACGCTGAAAAATTATCAAAAATAACATTGAACCTGCCCACGCATATAAATATTTCCAAGGAAGACGCCCAAAAGATTATTAATTTTTTTAAAAAAATGGCGATAAGAGAAATTAAAGATAAAAATATTTGGGAGGATTTTTTGGCGCGATGCGAGGAAAAAACTTTTCTGCAGAGTTGGAATTGGGGAGAATTCCAGGAAATGATGGGAAATAAAATTTGGCGATTAGGGGTATATAATAACGGAGGTCTGTCCTCCGCGCTTTTAGCGGTAAAGATAATTGCTAGACGGGGAAAATTTCTGTTGGTCCAGCATAATGTCGGAATTTCAGAAGCGTTATTAAATAAATTAAAAGAAATCGGAAAAGAAGAGAAGTGTGATTTTATCAGAATGGCGCCACTAATGGAAAGAAACGAGGTGAATAACAGAATCTTTAAGGGTTTAGGGTTTGAAGAGGCGCCGATGCACGCTTCAGCCTACGAGGCAACATGGAAATTGGATATAACCTTGCCGGAAGAAGGAATTTTGAAAAATATGCGAAAAACTACCCGTTACCTAATCCGGCAGGCGGTGGAAAATACGGATATTATGATACAGAAGAGTCAGAAACTAAGTGATTTAGAAGTTTATCAGAATCTTAACAGGGAAGTGGCAAAAAGGCAGAACTTTACTCCGTTTTCAGATGAATATATAAAAAACGAATTTGATATTTTTTCGCTCGACGATCAGGCCCTTTGGTTGTTCGGAAGATATAAAGGAGAAGTAGCGGCTGCGGCTCTGGTTATTTTTTGGCAGGGCATTGGTTTTTATCACCAAGCAGCCTCTTTGGCAAAATACGCAAAATTATCAATACCGTATTTATTGCAATGGGAAGCGATAAAAGAGGCAAAAAAAAGAGGATGCAAAATATATGACTTCTGGGGCTATACCGATCCTCAAAAATATCCGAAACATCCCTGGGCAGGGCCCACGCTTTTTAAGATGGGTTTTGGGGGCAGGGCTTTTGAATACGTTAAAACCCAGGATTATCCTTTGTCTAATAAATACTGGCTGACTTATATTTTTGAAAAAATTCGCAAAGTAAGAAGGGGACTCTAGATGACACGATATCGTAAGCCATATAGGGTTAAAAGAAAAAAATCCATTTTAAGGAGCCGATTATTCTGGCGGATCGTTTTAGTATTAGTTTTTATCGGAGTTTCTTTTTATTTTATTTTTTTGTCCCCGATATTCAAGATTAAAAAAATCGATATTTCCGGCAACCAAGAAATTCAGACAGAAGACATAAAAAGCATGATTAAAACGGGGAATATCTTTTTAGCTGATTTAGGAATGGCAAAAAAAATAATTTCAGAAAAGTTTCCGCAAATAGCGCTTATTGATATTGAAAGAAAATTTCCGGACAAGATAATCGTTAGAATCGAAGAAAGAAAAGCGGTAGCCGTTTTCTGCCAGCAGGATAACTGCTTCTTAATAGATAAAGAAGGAGTAATTTTTGCCCCGATTAGAAATGATATTTCTAACGGGGTAATAAAAATCCAAAAATTAGACGAGGACGGGCCTCGTCCGGATTTGAGATTGGGGGATAAAGTTTTGGAAAATAATCTTATATCTTCAGCTTTAACTATCGAGTCAAAGCTGAAAGACGATTTTGAAATCGCCATAGAGGAATTTTTAGTCGTTTCTAACGAAAGATTGAACGTGAAAACAGACGAGAGCTGGGAAATTTATTTTGATCCGACAGAAGATTTAAATTGGCAGGCGACAAAATTAAAAGCGGTTTTAGAGCAGGAAATATCGCGAGAAAGACGCAAGGACTTGCAATATATTGAACTGAGATTCGGCAATCTGGCTTCCTATAAATAACTTAGTTGATTCTGTAGACGAAAATAGAGTAGCCGATTTTTGCAACGGGCTCGTAATCATTAAGCCAATTATAGAAGCCCGAGGGCGAACTGAAGCCGGGAACCGGTTTTCCTCTGCCGCCCTGCAAGAAAGTGGCGGAAACCGCCAAATAACTGCCTTCGGGCAGTTCTTTTTTATCCCGGCCGCCCCACCATTGGGCATATTTATCCTTAAGATAATATTTAGTGTTGCTACCGCCGAAATAATCCAAGTAGATTTTATCAATTTTGTTTTGATCCAGCCATTGGTTAAGCCGTTTCAAGTCCTGGCCCCAGTCCATATTGGAGTCAACGGTATAAAGATAGCCCTTAGCGGATCCGCCGACTGCCTCATTAAAGTAAGCAAGAAATGACGGATATATAGATATAACGGATATAGCCTGCCAGACAATCAAACCGCTCAAGACAGCGTATTTAATTTTTAAATGGGGGTTTTGCAATAGTTTAATAATTCCCGCACTGACCAACATAACAGTAAAAGGAAGAGTCGGCAATAAGTGGCGAACGCCGATATTAAGATTGCTTTTCAAGCTGAAGCCCCAGTATATTGCGATAAAAGAAAGCAGGGAAAAAATAAGAAAGGAAGGTTTTTTCCGGAGCCAAAGGGCGTATAAAATAGCAATTAGGGTTAAGATATGAAAGGCCAGGGTTTCTTTTATAAAATAAACAATCGGAAAATAGGTTTTCCACCCTGATGCCGAAACTTCGCCTAAAAAATAGGTAGTATTTCCTCCGACGGCTCTCTGCAAAACCATAAATAGTCCCAAAAAATACTGGGCATAAGGCCGTAAAATGGGCTTATCTGACATCCAAATAACGGAATCTGCAATAGGCCTGCTGCCGAAAGAAGAAAGCAAAAATTCAGTATCTCTTGCCTGCCTTTGGGCAGGATAATTCCAGGTATGATATTGATAAACCGGCCAAAGAGTAAGATAGCCGATAATAAATACCAGAATTAAAACTTTTAAGGTCGGGAGAAGTTTTCCTGATTTTGTAAGCCACCAAACCAAAGCCAACAGGAAGAATAAAGGGATTAAAAGGATTAAAGAAAATTTAGTCAATTCAGCCAATCCGAAAACGATGCCCGCTTTAATCATGCTTTTTTTAGCTTGTGGTGAGCCCGCCGAACCAAGCGCTTTAATAAAATAATATGTCGCGATTAAGGCACCGGCTGCCGCCCCCACGTCGGTAGTAACCAATCTCCCGTGGGCCAAGAAAGTGGGGGAAAACGAAAATAAAAACAAAGCCAGCAGTCCGGCCTTGTTTCCGAAAAATTCTTTAGTTGCTTTAAAAATATAAAAACCGAGCAAAACCAGAATTAGAATCATCGGAATCCGACCCCAGAAAATCATAATTTCGGCGGGATTGTCGGAATGGAAAAGAAAAGCATTGCCAAAATCCCACTGGCCGTTGATATCATCCTTCCAGGCCTTAATATCCGATGGGAAATGTATGTTTTTGATGAAGAGAAGGGGAACGGCGGCCAGATCTTTAATCAAAGGCGGATGTTCGGGGTTCAGCCGCATATCCTTCTGGGTGAGATAGCTGTATCCTGCCGGCAAATGGGCGAGTTCATCCATAGTCAGAGAATCGTCTTTCATGCTGAAAACCGCGATAAGAAATACAAAAATTAAAAGTCCGGCGGCAATAATATTAGTAAGGCGATTGGGCATATTTTTTCAACCCCTCGGCATAATGCTTTTGAATTTGGCCTAAAGTTAAGGCCTGGCCATAAATGCGGACTTCGTCAATAAGACCGTTAAACCAGTAAACTGAACTTACGCCTATAAGTAAGTTTCCACCAGTAGTTGAAATGCCGACAGAGCCAGTAGAATCGAGTTGTCCGTTAATATAGATTTTAGCATTATTGCCAGTATCTATTGTCCCGACAATATGATACCAGGTTCCTGCTACAATTGTAGCATTACTATTAAAGTTTCCGCTTCCGTGATAGCCCAAATTTATCTTATTTCCACTTTGACCTATACCATAGCCATTGGCTCCCAGTGTTCCTTTTGAAATTATTCCCCGGGGATATGCTGTGGCAGTGACAGTATTTGGCTTAATCCACGCTTCCATAGTTATTGGTGGTAAAGTAATTTGTAAGCTGCTGCCGTTCCCCGCATCCACAAAAGCAGTGCTCCCGTTAAAACTCAAGGCATATTTCCCTTGGCCTTGAGTTTGGCCGACAACTCTTTGCGGAGTATCGGTTGTATAGGAAGCGCCACCGTTGATTGTGCCGTTGTTTCTATATCCCGAACGTTCGGTGGCGGTGTTGTCCGAACCTTCGTCAAACTCCCAGATTCCTCTAGCTTCGGCGCCCAAAGCGCTTTGGATTGATTGGCTGAACTCCAAGGTTTTGGCAATTTTAGCTCTCTGTCTTTGGCCTGGCAGATCTATAGCCACCAAAGTAATACTGGAAATAAGGCCGATGATGGCGATAGTAACTAATAATTCAATTAAGGTAAAGGATTTATCTTTTTTCATTTTTTAAAAAAATAATTATCGTGTTTTCATCTTTTCTGATTTTATTCAAATCCTCTGGCAATAGATATATCGCCCTCGGTTCGCCGTATTTTGTCCTTTCAATAAAAATCGGAGTTTGGCTGGGCATAGGCAAGCCGTTGGGAAAGGGAACAGGCACGCCTCCTTCATTAACGACAACGTATTTTTGGATATTTTCCGGCAAGGAATTCAGAAAATAGCCGATATCGGCAAAGTTGGTCGTAAAAGCGCCCTGGACATTAAGATTTCGCGCCCATTTCACGAAGTATTGGTTGAAACTGGCGAGGACCATAGCGAAAAGAAAGAAAAATGAAGCAAAAGTCAGCAGTTTTTTTCTTTTAGCATTTTGAGCCAGAAATTCATAAACTTTCCAGCCGCCGAACCCGGCAAAAACATAAACAACGGGAATCACGCCGATTGCTCTTAAGGAGTGCGGGATGCCTTCGTAGGTCAAAACGCCGGGCAGTAGCATTGCAAAAAACCAGCTTAACAGAAAAATATGGAGCATAAACCTTGCGTGTTCTTTTTTTCTGATAGACGATATACCTTCTTTAATTGAGAGGAAAATGCCGGCTAAAAACAGAATTCCTACGGACCAGGGTAGCATAGGATCTCCTGAAAAATTATGGCGCCAGTTAGAATCGCCAAAAATATTGAACATCCCCAGGTGTATTATCAAACTCTTGCCAAAAGCCAAAATCATATTTGGCTGGGAAAAAACTGAAACGCCGGTTGCCCGCGCTATAAAATCCTGCGGATGATAAAGGAAATAAATGCCCAGGGGAAGCGCGACGAGGAACGCCGTTAATAAGAAAACAGCGGTGCCGATTAAAAGTTTTTTATCTTTCCTTAAATACCACCAGCAGATTAAAATCAGAGGAAGCAGCAAAACTATCAAGCGATAGGATATATAAGTATAAAAACCCAAACCGAAAAATAGGCCCGATATCAGGAAATTTAAGAAACTTTTTGTTCTGAATCCCTTGAATAAAAAATAAAAAGCAAAAACCAAAACAAAAGGGACCAGAATTGCCCGGAAGCCAATGCGGGAGAAATTAACGTGCCAAAAAGAAACGGCCAGAAAGAAAGAAGAGAGCAGGGCGACGTTTTTATTGAACAACTCTTTGGTCAGAAGATAGAGGCCGAGGACTGTTGAGATGCCGATGAGGGCGGCAACGATTTTAATTGACCAGACGGAAGCGCCGAAAATTGAAAAAGAAAAAGCGATAAGCCACATCATCAGCCCTTCTCTTCCGTTGTTTTCCGGATAAAAGAGCTTAAAGTCGCCGGTTTTAATGGAATCCAAAGCATCGTTTCCGTTAATAGCTACGTCGGGGTAGAGCCCGGGGGGAATTGAATCTAGCTGCCAAAGCCGGAAAAAAGAAGCGATTGCCAGGACAAGTAGCAGTAATAAAATACTTTTGTTTCTGAGAATGCCGGCCATTAGGATATTTTACCAAATAGAACTATTGACAACAATGTATGGTTTTGGTATATAAATAGAATATGCAATTAATCCTAACCGCTAAAACCATTATCTTGGGCGTCACCTTTAAAAAAGGACGCCAGGTTAGGTTGATTGCGTAAAAGATAAAAAACAACACAAAGCAACACAACCTGGCCGGCGAAAGCTGAACCAGGTTTTTTAGTAGATTAACAAGCGAATAAAGGAAAAATAAAAATGTAGGAGGCAAAAGGTTGGAAAATGCGCTACAACGGTTATGCAAGAATTGCCAACGCGCTGTGAACATCGAAGAAAGGTTAGCAAGGAACAATATGTCGCCGGAAAAAAGGAATAAGCAAGAGTCCAAGTTAGATAACTTGCAGAGAATTATCGCCGCAGATGCAAGAACCGCAGAGCCCGTATTGCGAGTCCTGCGCAACTTCGTGATAATTGGAAAATAGCCATAAAGGCGGGAGAGGAAGTGTTAATTAACGCTTCTCCTTTCCCGCCTCTTTTTATTTGGTTAGCACTCTTGACTTCTATTGTTAATTTGCTAAAATAAAATTATAAAGTTTGTAACAAATATTTATGGAAAAACATTGGGATAAAAAATGGCTTCAAATAGAATATAAAGAAGAAAAATTATCTATTTCAGAAATAGCAAAGGAATGTGAGGTGAGCTTTATGACTATTGCGAGGTGGTTAGATCGATTCGGAATCAGAAAAATTAAATCGCACGGTATTACCCGAAGAGGACCAGAAGCTGGTTATTGGAAAGGAGGAAAATACCAAGATCATGCTTCCGGATATATTTATAGTTATAATCCCGAGCATCCTTTTCACAATAAAAAGGGATATATTTTAGAACATAGGTTAGTAATGGAAAAATTTATTGGCAGATATTTAAAAAGCAATGAAATTGTCCATCATAGAAATAAAATAAAAAATGATAATAGGGTTGAAAATTTGGAAATTATTATTTTGGGCGAGCCAAATTGCGGCGTAGTGGTGTGTCCTTTTTGTAATAAAAAATTTAAAGTGGGATAATAAAAAAATGACAGAAGATATTAAAGAAGAAAATAAAATAGAGGATAATAAAAAGGAAAAAGAATTAAATATTGAGGAATTTAAAAAATTACTAGAGGAGTGCCAAAAGCAGAAAGACGAGTACTTGGCCGGCTGGCAGAGACAAAGGGCGGATTTTTTAAATTATAAGAAAGAGGAGATGGAGAGAATAGGCGAGCTTTTAAAATATGCCGGGGAAGAAATGGTTTTGAAACTCTTGCCCATTCTGGATAATTTTGATATAGCCGATAAAACCTTGCCCGAAGATTTAAAAAAGAATGATAACATAAAAGGATTGCTGCAGATAAAAAACCAGATTCTGGATTTTCTGAAAAACCATGGAGTGGAGGAAATAAAAACCGCGGGGGAGAAGTTCGACCCCAATATTATGGAAGCGGTGGAAAAAGAAGAGGAAGAACGCAAGGGTTATAAAATCAGCGGTCGTTTATTGCGTCCAGCTAAAATAAAAAACATATGGCAAAAGTATTAGGCATAGACCTGGGGACATCAATCTCCAAAATGGCGACAATTTTGCAGGGTGAACCAAAGTGCCTGGAATCTAGAGAAGGTTCGGTTTTGATTCCGTCTTTTATCGCTTTGTCAAAAAGCGGGGAAAGATTAGTAGGGGATATTGCCAAGCGCCAGGCGGTCACCAACCCGAAAAACACGATTTTTGCGGCCAAACGCTTTATCGGCCGCAGGTTTCAGGATCCGGAGGTGCAAAAAGAATTAAAGCGCCTTTCTTATGAAACCAGGGAAAGGGCAGACGGCAGCGTGGAAATCAAGATGGGGGACAAATGGTTCACTCCCATTGAGATAGCTTCAATGATTCTCCAGAAAATAAAAGCGGATGCCAAAGAAAAACTGGGAGAAGATATAACTAACGTTGTAATAACCTGTCCGGCTAACTTTGACGATTCTCAGAGAAAAGCCACCAAGACCGCCGGCGAAATCGCGGGATTCAATGTCTTGAGAATTATTAACGAGCCCACTTCGGCGGCTTTGGCTTACGGCTTGGGCAGGAAAAATCCGGAAAAAGTGGTGGTTTATGATTTTGGCGGCGGAACATTTGACGTTACAGTTTTGGAGGTTTCTCCCGACACCGTGGAGGTCTTGGCGACCGGCGGCGAGCCGCATTTAGGCGGAGAAGATTTTGACCAGAGAATTATCAATTGGATTACGGAGCAATTTAAAAAGGAGCAGGGGATTGATTTGATGAAAGACCCTCTGGCTTTACAGAGGATAAAGGAAGCGTCTGAAAAAGCCAAGATAGAATTATCTTCCTCGCTGGAAACAGAAATTAATTTGCCTTTTATTTCGGCTGACGCTTCGGGCCCCAAGCACTTGCTTTATAAATTAAGCCGGGCCCAGTTTGAGAACTTAGCCCGCGATTTAACGGAAAGGTCAATTGAGAGGACGAAGAAAACTTTGGAAGAGGCAAAATTGGCAAAAGCAGATGTAAATGAAATCGTATTGGTCGGCGGAGTAACTATGACGCCGGCAATTCGCTTGGCGGTCAAAAACTTTTTTGGCAAAGAACCCAACACTTCCATTAATCCCGAAGAAGTGGTGGCTATGGGGGCTGCCATTCAGGCGGAAATTTTAAGGGCCAAAGAAGAGGGCCGGGCTCCTGAAGGCGAAATAAAAAGCGTTTTGCTTCTGGATGTTTTGCCCTTATCCCTGGGCATTGAAACTTTGGGCGGAGTGAATACCGTTATGATTGCCAAAAATACGACTGTACCTGCCGCAAAAACCCAGATTTTTTCCACGGCAGCTGACAGCCAGCCGGCTGTAGAAATTAATGTCTTGCAGGGCGAAAGGCCCATGGTGCAGGACAACCGTTCTCTGGGTAAATTTATTTTGGACGGTTTGCCGCCAGCTCCCCGAGGCGTTCCCCAGATTGAGGTCTCTTTTGACATAGATGCCAACGGGCTTTTAACCGTGACGGCCAAAGACAAAGCCACCGGTAAATCCCAGTCCGTCAAGCTTGAAGGGTCAGTGGGCCTTTCCAAAGATGAAGTGGAAAAAATGAAAAAGGAAGCCGAACTGCACGCCAAAGAAGACGAGGAAAAACGGCAGGCGATAGAAATCAAAAATCAGGCGGAAAATTTAATTTATCTTTCAGAAAAAACCCTGAGAGAATCGGGAGATAAAATTCCGGCTGATAGCAAAAAAGAAATTGAAGAAAAGGTTGAAGCTTTAAAGAAAGCTAAAGAAAGCGATAATATGGATGACATAAAAAATAAAACCGCAGAACTTTCCCAAATAATTCAGAAGGTCGGAGCCGAATTGTACAAATCCGGCCAGCAAAAACCGCCAGAAGATAACGGCCCAAAACCAGAAGAGGGTCAATATAAAGAACAAAAATAAATGACAAAAGACTACTACCAAACTCTCGGCGTTAAAAAGGATGCCTCTCCCGAAGAAATTAAGAGGGCTTATTATAAGATGGCCCACCAGTATCATCCCGATAAAGGCGGAGGCGATGAAAAAAAATTCAAGGAGGTCAACGAGGCCTATCAGGTTCTTTCGGATAAGGAAAAAAGAGCCCATTATGACAGAGGAGAGCCAGAATCAAACTTTCAGTGGGCCTGGGGAGGAGGCAGCCCGGATGTTGATATTGATATGGATTTTGGTGACCTGGGAGATGTAATGGAAGAGATGTTCGGCTTTGGCCGTCAAACCCGGAAAAAAGACATCAAAGGGGGCAAAGATATCGAGGTTGACTTTGAGATTTCTTTAGAGGATACTTTAAAGGGCAGGGAAAGGAAGATAAATATAGAGGAAATGGCGCAATGCCCCAGATGCCAGGGCAAGGGAGGGGAGCCCTCCACCAAAATAAAGGAATGTTTTTCCTGCCGCGGAACAGGCCAGGTTCAGCAAATCGTCAAGACCGTTTTCGGGTCTTTCACCCGTTCAACCGTTTGTCCGGAATGCCAAGGCGAGGGCTATAGGCCGGAAAAGCCCTGTAACGTCTGTAAAGGAGAGGGAAGAGTGAAAAACTTGGAAGAGATAAAATTTTTTGTGCCCTCGGGAGTAGACACTAATCAGGTGATAAAAGTGGAAGGAAAAGGGGAAGCGGGCAGGCGGGGCGGAAAAGCGGGGGATTTGTATGTCAGAATTTTTGTAAAATCCAGCCCGGTTTTTGAAAGAAAGGGAGATGATTTATATACATCAGTTCCTGTTTCTTTTTCCCAGGCAGGACTGGGAGACGAAATTGAAGTTTCCACTTTAGAAGGAACAAAAATTTTATTGAAAATTCCCGAGGGCCTGGAGTCAGGGAAAGTTTTGCGAATCTCGGGCAAAGGCATTCCTCATTTTTCGGGCATGGGCCGGGGAAATCTATACGTGGAACTGATTGTCAAAACCCCGAAAAAACTGACGAAAAAACAGAAAGAATTATTAGAACAACTTAAAGAGGAAGGACTATAAAAAATCAACTGGCCCCGCACTAAAATTTGCCCCCATAGCTCAATGGCAGAGCAATTCCCTTTTAAGGAAGAGGTTGGAGGTTCAAATCCTCCTGGGGGCACCAAATAAAAGGCAAATTTAGTGCGGGGTAAATGCCGCAATTCCCTTCTTGCCCCGTACCAAACCGAAGGTTTTGGTATCGAGGTTAAGGAAGAGGTTGTGCGCTCCCTGCCTGGTAGGACTCATTTTTTATTGTGGATAACTTTTCTTGACTGGGTGCTGTATAATAAAAAAATAGTCGGTCGATGAACTTGTTTAACTTCGATTAAAATTATGGACAAAAAAAACCTCATTATATTCATTGTCGCGATTTTAGTTGTAGCGGCGGGGACTTATTATTTCAGCTATCAGAAAGGATATAGGGTTGGTTATGATGCAGGAAAGGAAGTCGGGAGAGCCGCCGTCAAAACAGGAGCAGGGGCGGCCGTGGAGAACCCTTTGGGAGAAATGCCCTCCACCAATCCCTTTGAGAACGCGGTCAATCCCTTTAAAGATTTATACACAAATCCATTTAAGTAGCGAACTTTTGCGGAGCGATCGCCAATAAATTATGTTTAGTAAAAAAATTTATTTTTTGAGTTTCGCTATCGCCGTTTTAGCATTTAGCGCTGTTTTGGTTGGCGCCCAGGATGATGATCCCTTTGCCGATATTGTTTATCCGGTTTCGGAACTGGGGAATTGTACCGACAAAGAAGATTGTTTGGCTTACTGCGATAATCCCGACAATATGGAGCCGTGTCTTGATTTTGCCGAAGCAAATAATTTAATTCCGGAAGAGGACATTGAAATGGGGAGAAAGATGCTAACTGCCGGAGAGACCTCGGGGCCGGGCGGTTGCCAGGGCGTAGTTGAGTGCGGTAATTATTGCGATGATATTTCTAATATTAAAGAATGTATAGCTTTTGCAAAAGAGCATGATTTAATACCAGCCGATGAACTTGAGGAAGCAGAAAAAGTTATTGCGGCCTTAGACAGGGGTGTTCAGCCGCCGCCCTGCAACAGCAAAAGCGAATGTGATGATATTTGCAGGTTGCCGGAAAATATGAAAACCTGCATTATTTTCGCTAAGGAGGCGGGATTAATGCCGCCCGAAGAATTAGAAGAAGCGGAAAAAGTTTTGGCGGCCTTGGAAAAAGGAATCCAGCCGCCGCCCTGCGGGAGCAAAGACGACTGCGATGAATATTGCTCTCAGCCGGAAAATTTTGAATCGTGCATTAGTTTTGCCGAAGCCGCGGGTTTTATGTCGGCCGACGAGGCTACTATGGCAAGAAAAACCGGAGGCAAGGGGCCGGGCGATTGCCGGGGCAAAGAGGCCTGCGAATCGTTCTGCGAGGATCCGGCCAACGGGGAAGTTTGTATTAATTTCGCAATAGAAAATGGTTTTATGTCAGCCGAAGAAGGAGAGCAGGCCAAAAAGATGATGGCCTCGGGAATAAATATCATGGAAGGTGGTCCTGGCGGGTGTAAAGGAAGAGAAGAATGCGAGGCTTTCTGCGACGATATCTCCAATATGGAAGAGTGCGTTAATTTTGCCGAAAGGGCAGGATTCATGAGTTCGGAGGACGCTGCCAGGGCCAGAAGAATGGCTGAAAAAGGAATTAATATGATGCAGGGAGGGCCGGGAGGATGCCAAAGCCAAGAAGAGTGCGAAGCTTTTTGTGAAGACCCTGGCAATATGGAAATCTGTTTAGATTTTTCAGTAAAAATTGGCGATATGTCCCCGGAGCAAGCCGAACAGATGCGCGGCAATGTGGAAATGATGCAAAGAGGAGGCCCCGGTGGTTGTCGCGATGAACAAGAATGCCGAGCATATTGTGACGATCCCAGTCATGGCCAGGAGTGTCTTGATTTTGCCGTTCAGATGGGACAAATATCGCCCGAAGAAGCCCAAGGAATGATGGAAGGGCAACAACAGATGCAGCAGCAAGAGATGCAGCAGCAAGGACAAATGACCCCGCAAGAAATGCCGCCAGAGGGTATGGCGCCAGAACAATTCCAAGAACAATTTCAGCAAGAGTTTCAGCAGCAATACGAGCAACAATATCAACAACAATATCAGGAACAATACCAACAACAGCAACAGCAACAGCAGATGGAACAGCAAATGCAGCAGATGATGCCGCCCCAGGAAGCTCCACCTCAATCATTTTTAGATAAAACGCAAAATTTTTTAGGGAGTTTGATAAATAATCTTTTAGGAAAATAAAGAGCTGGAACCTAAAATCGAAACCCGACATAGATTATCTTAACGTGTCGGGTTTTGTATGTTAAAATTACGGAGAACGGTTCTCCGTAAACTCCCCATATCCAAAACATATGCCGATTAAAAGACCACCATTAATCAATGATGAAATTTATCATGTAGTTCTTCGGGGAGGAGGAGATGCTTTAGTTTTTAAAAACGATGACGATCGTTATCGGGGCATTTTTTCACTTTATGAATTTAACACTACCGATCCAATAGAAATCAGAGAACAGAGAAGAAGGCGCAAAATTGCCAAAGCATCTAGGGGGCTGTTTCCCGATATTCGTAAACATATAGTTGAAATTTTAACTTTTTGTTTTATGCCAAATCATATTCATCTACTTTTGAGGCAAATAGAAAATGGAGGAATATCAGAATTTATTAGAAAACTCGGTTCAGGTTATGTGGGCTATTTTAATAAAAAGTACGAAAGAAGGGGGCCTCTTTTTGGTAAATTCAGAGCAGTACATATTAAGAATGACGAACAACTAAAAACAGTTTTTGCTTATATCCACAAGAATGCTATTTCTTTAATTGAACCAAAATGGAAAGAAAATGGAATCCGAAATCCTAAAAAAGTAATTCAATTTTTAGAAAATTATAAATGGTCAAGCTACCTTGATTATTTAGGAAAAGAAAATTTTCCGTCAGTAACAAAGCGCGATTTTATTCTAAAGGTTATGGGCGGCAAAGAGGGTTGCCGAGATTTTGTTAATGGTTGGGTGGAATATAAAAAAGAGTTTAAAGATTGGAATAATATCGCCATTGAATAATTACGGAGAACGGTTCTCCGTAAACTCCTATGTGATGTGGGTTTTTCTTTTTTAATAAACCTGCTAAAATGTTGATATAGTGAAATAGATTTGTTATAAGTTATTATATGCCCAAAGTTTTAAGAAAGATTATTTTTTTATTTTTAAGCTTATTTTTAATCGCGGTTATTTTTTCTGCTGGTTTTTGGGTCGGCGAAAAGAGCGTCAAGCCGGAAATTATTTTTGACATTCAAAATCCCGAACTGGGGCAACCCTCGGGCGTTGATTTTTCAATTTTTTGGCAGGCCTGGCTGGCCTTACAGGAAAAATTTGTCAATAAAGATAAATTGGATTTTCAGAAGATGATTTTTGGAGCGATTTCCGGCATGGTAAAGTCCCTAAACGACCCTTATACGGTTTTTTTCCCGCCGCAGGAAAACAAGAAATTCCAGGAAGAAATCAGGGGTTCTTTTGAGGGTGTCGGCATGGAAGTGGGAATTAAAAAAAGCCAGCTCCAGGTGATTTCTCCCTTGGAGGGAACGCCCGCCCAGACAGCCGGATTAAGGGCAGGGGATAAAATATTAATGATAAACGGGACTTCCACGACTGATATGTCCCTAGAGGAAGCGGTAAATTTAATCCGGGGGCAGAAGGGGACACAGGTCAGTTTAATGATTTTGCGGCAGGGATGGGACAAGCCAAAAGAAATTAAAATTACCAGGGACGTGATTCAGGTTCCCTCGTTAAAATTAGAAATGCGGGACGAAGGTAAAATCGCTTACATTAAACTTTACGGGTTCGGCGCCAAAGCGGCTAATGACTTTGCCGAGGCATCCATAAATATTTTAAACAGCCAGGCAGAGAAAATTATTTTGGATTTAAGAAATAATCCCGGGGGGTATTTGGAAATCGCCCAGGATATAGCGGGCTGGCTTTTGCCCTCGGGCAAAACCGTTGCCATTGAGGATTTTGCGGGCAAGCAGGAGCAGAAATTTTATAAAGCCCAGGGAAATTCCTGGCTGGAGAAATACCCTTTAGTGGTTCTGATAAACCAGGGTTCGGCTTCGGCGTCGGAGATTCTGGCCGGCGCCTTAAGGGATAACAGGGGAATAAAGCTTATCGGAGAAAAATCTTTCGGCAAGGGTTCGGTGCAGGAGCTCGAAGATCTACCGGGGAATTCTTCTTTAAAAATTACCGTTGCCCATTGGCTGACCCCTTCCGGCAAGTTGATTTCGGACGTCGGATTGGAACCGGATATCAAAGTGGAAATGACCGACCAGGATTATGAAAACGAAAAAGATCCCCAATTGGATAAAGCCCTTGAAATAATAAGGGGAATGGAATAAAATAATCAAATAGATATGCTGGTAATCTTGCTTAAAGATGTAGAAAAAATAGGGAAGAGATACGAGGTTAAGGAGGTGGCTTCCGGGCATGCCAGGAATTTTTTAATTCCCAGGGGTTTAGCCAAAGTCGCCACCAAAACAGCGATGGTTTGGCTGGAAACCCAAAAAGAAATTGAAGCAAAGAAAGCCGAAGAAGAATTAAAGGGATTTCAGGACAAAGCGACGGCTTTGGACGGCCAGGAGTTCACATTCGCGGTAAAAATTGGCGACGAAGGCCAATTATTCGAGTCAATCGGCGTCCAGAAAATAGCTGAAAAACTGAAAGAATCGGGCTTTGAAATTAAAAAGAGCCAAATTGTTTTAGAGGAATCGATTAAGAGTTTTGGAGAATTCCCGGTTAAAATCAAGCTCGAGCACAACTTGGAAGCGGAAATAAAAGTCATCATCAGCGAAGAGAAATAGCTATGCCAAAATATATCTTTGTGGCTGGCGGGGTGATGTCCGGGATCGGCAAGGGGGTGACAACGGCTTCCATCGGAAAGATTTTACAAAGCAAGGGATTCAAGGTGACTGCCGTTAAGATAGACCCGTATATCAATATGGATGCCGGTACCATGAATCCGGTGGAGCACGGAGAGGTTTTTGTCACCGACGACGGCACCGAATGCGACCAGGACGTGGGAAATTACGAAAGATTCTTGGGAGAAAATTTAACCACGGATAATTATATTACCACCGGCAGGGTTTACGATACCGTCATCCGCAAGGAAAGAAATTTGGAATACGGCGGGAAATGCGTCGAAGTGGTGCCCGATATCCCGAACGAAGTGATATTTCGCATTAAAAAAGCGGCCAAAATTTCCAAGGCCGATTTTATTTTAATTGAAATCGGGGGAACGGTGGGGGAATACCAAAATCTTTTGTTTTTGGAGGCCGCCAGAATGATGCATTTGCAAGAGCCCGAAAACGTTCTTTTCGTTTTGATCAGTTATCTGCCGGTGCCCGAAATGATAGGAGAAATGAAAACAAAACCCACCCAGATGGCGGTAAGGCTTTTGAACGAAGCAGGCATTCAGCCCGATATTATAGTTGCCCGGTCCAAGATTTCTGCCGATAAGCCCCGGAAAAGAAAAATTTCTATTTTCTGCAACGTCCAAGAGGAGGATGTAATTTCCGCCCCGGACGTCGAATCGATTTACGAAATCCCGGTTAATTTTGAAAAAGATAATCTGGGAAAAATAATTTTAAAAAAGTTTAATCTGAAATCCAGGAAGGAAAATCTTAAGGATTGGCGGGAATTGGTTAAGATTATCAAAACCGCAAAAAAGAAAGTAAAAATCGGCATCGTCGGCAAATATTTTGAAACGGGGAGCTTTACTTTGGCCGATTCTTATATTTCCGTCATTGAAGCCGTAAAGCATGCCGCTTTTTTCCATAAAGCAAAGCCGGAATTAACTTGGCTGTCTGCGGAGGCCTATGAGAAAACCCCGGCGAAATTAAAAGAATTGAAAAATTTTGACGGCGTCATTATTCCCGGCGGATTCGGGAGCAGGGGGACGGAAGGGAAAATCAAAGCCATTGAATTTTGCCGTAAAAATAAAATTCCCTGTTTTGGCCTGTGCTTTGGCTTGCAGCTGGCGGTGGTGGAGTTTGCCAGATCCATCTGCCGTATGAAAGACGCCAATACCACGGAAATAGTAAAACATTGCAAGTACCCGGTAATTGACGTGATGCCGGAACAAAAAGCCCTGCTCCAGGAAAAAAGATACGGCGCCACCATGCGTCTGGGGGCTTATCCCTGTTTAATCAAAAAAGGGACAAGGGCTTATTCAGCTTACCTTAAAAGCCGCTGGGGTAAGGAAACCAAAAAGGGCGACATTTTAGTCATGGAGCGACATCGCCACCGCTACGAGTTTAATAATGAGTTCAGGGGAGACCTGGAAGGCAAAGGGCTGATAATATCTGGCATCAATCCGGAAAGGGATTTAGTGGAAATAATTGAGCTTAAAAACCACCCCTTTTTTATTGCCAGCCAATTTCACCCCGAATTGAAATCCAGGCCTTTAGACCCCCATCCTTTATTTAGAGAATTTATCAGAGTGTGTTTAAACTAGGTTTAGCGCACTTCTACGATTTTTGAAATGCGCTGGGAGCCGTCGTATCTTTTTCTTCTTTTCGTTGCAAAATAGACGGTGCCTTCTTTTAAAGCAAAAAGGGTGTCGTCTGAACCTTTACCGACATTTTTTCCCGCCCTGAATTTAGTTCCCCTTTGGCGAACTAAAATCTGGCCGGCTTTAGTCGTCTGGCCATGAGTAAGTTTTATTCCCAGGTGCTTTGGCCGGGAATCTCTGCCCAAAGTGGAAGATGAAACTGATTTCGTTTTCGCCATATGGATATATTATCAAAAATTAAAGAACTTGTAAAGAAACATCAAGCCGATATAATATTAGTTGTTGGCGTAATACTTATTTCTTTATTTTCTTTTGCCATGGGTTATATTTTAGCAAATCAATGCGGGTAGCTATAATTGGAGCCGGGATAACGGGATTATATCTGGCTTGGAAATTAGTTGAAAGGGGAGAGGATATAACGGTTTTTGAAAAAAGAGAGAAAATCGGCAAAGAGGCCTGCTCGGGCCTTTTTTCCGATAGGATTTTGGAGTTTATTCCCCAAAGCAGGAATTTAATCCAGAATAAAATTGATTACACCTTAATCCATTTCCCTCAAAAAACCCTAAAGGTCAGATTTTCCAGACCGTTTCTTGTTATGGAGCATTCGGAATTAGATCATTTAGTATTTGATTTGGCGCAAAAATCCGGCGCGAAAATCGTGTTGAAGTCAGACTTCAACGCATCGTTGAAGTCTGACTTCAACGATCTGCTTATCGGTTGCGACGGCGCCTTATCTCAAACGAGAAGAGATTTAAGGTTAAAAGACCCTGAATTTTATCTGGGAATCCAAGGGACTTGTCCCGAGCCGCGTCGAGGGATTGATTCTAACCATGTAGAAACTTGGCCGACTAAATCAGGTTTTATTTGGAAAATTCCAAGAGGCGGAGAAACCGAATATGGTATAATGGAAAAGCCGGAAACAGCAAAAGCCGCCTTTGAAGAATTTTTAGAGAAGAATAAGCTTAACTTAGAAGGCATAAAGTCAGCTTTGATTCCCCAGGGCCTTATTGTTTCTAAAAATCCAACAATTACTCTTTGCGGAGATGCCGCAGGATTAACTAAGCCCTGGTCTGGCGGAGGAGTTATCTGGGGTTTAACCGCCGCAGATTTGCTCTTGAAAAATTTCCCAGATTTTATAAGATATGAAAAGGAGCTAAAATCCTTGTTTTCACCGAAAATAAGGATTTCAAAATTAGCCAAGAAACTGGTTTATTTTTTTGGTTTTAATTTCCCCTGGTTATTGCCGAAAAATTATAAAATTGAAAGCGACTTTTTAATATAATCAAAAATAGTGAAAAATTTTATTAAAACACTGTCAGCCTATCATCAAGCAGTTGACGAAGAATTAAAAAGATTTTTTGACAGAAAAATTAAAAAGGCTGAAGACCAACAGGTAAAAAAAACCCTGAAATTATTGAAAGAGTTTTCTCTTAGGCCGGGCAAGCGAGGCCGCGGTATTTTAGTAAATAGCGGCTATTTTCTGGCCGGCGGAAAGAATAAAAAAACCATTTTGGAAACCTCTATTTTCATTGAATTAATTCACGACTACCTGTTAATTCACGATGACATTATCGACAGAGACGATCTTCGCCGAGGCAAGCCGACTGTACACCGTTATTATGGCGGGAAACATTACGGATTATCAATGGCGATAGTCGCAGGTGATCTAATGAACACTCTGGGTTGCGAGATATTGGCTGAATCTAAATTTTCAGACAGATACAAAGTTTCAGCTTTAAATATATTGAACCGAGCAGTCACTAAAACTATTCAAGGGCAAATTTTCGAATTGTCTTCAAGAAACAAAGAAATGAGCGAAAAAGATATTTTAAAAATTTATCAAAATAAAACCGCTTATTATTCTCTTGTCGCTCCCTTACAGATCGGCAGCTTATTGGCAGGGGCCAGTCAGGATTTTTTAAATAAAATAGAAAAATTCGCCCTGCCCCTGGGTATAGCTTTTCAAATTAAAGATGACCTGTCCGATATTAAAATAGACGCAAAAGAAGGCCAGCCGACTCTTTTTAGAAAAAGCGGTTCGGTCGAATATTGCCAGAAAATAATGGTAAGATTAATAAAAAAGGCAAAGGAATCATTAAATTTAGAAAAAGGATTTCCTCAAAAAGAAAAGCAGTTTCTTTTAGATTTCGCTGATTTTATTTTTAAATAATGAATATTCCTCATCATTTAGGCATAATTTTAGACGGCAACAGAAGATGGGCCAAAGAGAACAAGCGCCCTGTTTTTGAGGGGCACAGAAGGGGAGCGGAGAAGACAAAAGAAATCATCCGGTGGTGCAAGGAAAGAGGAATCAAAATCCTCACCTTATATGTTTTTTCCACTGAAAACTGGAAAAGGTCAAAGACCGAGGTGGCCTATTTAATGAGATTGCTCGCCAATGCTTTCAGTAAAAAAAATCTACAAAAGATTTACGATTTTGGGGTCAAAATCAAAGTAATCGGCCAGAGGGACAATCTTTCAAAGGGACTGATAGAAAAAATAAAAGAGATCGAGGAATGGACGAAAAATAACAAAGAGATGACGGTTAATATCGCCTTAAGCTACGGAGGAAGAGCGGAAATTGTTGAGGCGTTCAAAAAAATAATTGAAAAGAAAATTCCGGCGGGAAAAATTACCGAAGATATCATCAAAAAAAACCTTTGGACTTCCGACGTTGATCTGATTATCAGGACGGGCAGAGAACAGCGGACTTCCAATTTTTTAATCTGGCAGGGGGCTTACAGCGAGCTTTATTTTTCTCCTAAATACTGGCCGGATTTTACCGAACAGGACTTAGACAGCGCTCTGCAAGATTTCGCAAGTCGTCAGCGAAGATTGGGGAAATAACAAAAGAAATTAGTCGCAGCAGACTCTTTGGCCGAATTCGTATTTATCTATGAGAAGGCCGTTTTTGTCTTTTAAGTAGAGAGTGTCAAATGTATTATTCCAGGGAAAAATTTCTTTATCCCTGCGGTCAAGGTAAATATGCCATTGGTTGATGAGAAAATCCTGGTCTTTCTGATGGGTTAAGAAACAGCCGCCGTAATTCAAATTGGCGTCTAAAAAGGATATACAGCTGTAATCATTCAAGAGGCCGTATTGCGCAAGGCCCTCGCTGGTTTGTGATTTACAGTTACCTATGGTGTTTATGTATTGCTGGCACCAGTAAGAAAGATTAGACGGCAGTTGCGAACCATACAACTGAGGACAGCTTTGGGGCAGGGGAAGGGTGAAATTACGGGAGCTGGATAAAAATCCCAGGCATTTATTGGGCCGGAAATTTTTATCTCTTTCCAAAAAGGGGTTCGGGTCGCTGGAAAGATAAATTGTATCCCCCGATTTTATGATAATATCTTGGAGCAGGAGAGCTGGCAGGGCGGGATTAATTTCTTCCATGCCCTTGGGGATCAAAAAACTGCCTATTTTAGTTTCAAATTTCCAGCCCGTAATGTCTATTTTTTCATTTTGCTGGAGGTAAGTTGATAAAGTTATCAAAGAGGGCGCAGATAGAGTTTGGGTCCTTAAACCGGCGATTTTTACTTTACTGGAATAAGGGGAAATATCCGATTTTGGCGCTGTAACAGGAGGAGCCGTAGGTTGCGTACCAGTTGTTTTCGGAGCTGTTTTAGAAGAAGGAGTGGGGGATTTGGTAGTAATTTTCGACGTTGAAGTGGCTACTTTCAGATTCCGGTCAAGCCAGCTTGCAATTTCGGGCTGAACTTGGCTGAAAAGATAAAAAGCGCCAATGCCGATAATGATGATAAAAATCAAAACCTGCTGCATACCCCGTTAGAAGTCCTTGACGGAAAAATTTTATAATAAATTTTTTCTATCTATAGGACAAAGTATTAATAAATTAAATAATTTACTTTACCCCCATTAGTTGTTTTTGTTGAAACCAGACTTCTAACGGGGCATACTCTTAATTTAAGCATAAAATAATCTATTGACAAGGGGTTCTGTTGCGATTAAGATAACAACAATAGAGGGGGCGAAAGAGATTGGAAAAGCGAGTATTAAATTGCTCGGACAAGTAATCGAAAAAAAGCCAGAGGAGTGTACTGCCCAGAAAGGGATTGTGTCATCCTCAGGTTACTCTCTAGCCCCCTCTTCCAGCTCATTTAGAATTTCAGAATCCTCCTTGGTATAGGAGGGAGAAAAGTTGATTTCGACCGTCAGCTTTTCTCCCTCCATTTTTTTTGGTTCTGGAAGATTATGATGGCAAAACAAAAAGATATTATGGCCCCCAATCTAATGGCAAATTCCGGGCCGAAATGCTCTGTAAAAAATCCGACCTGGAAACTGCCAAGAGGGGATAATCCTAAAAACATAAGCGTATATAAGCTCATCACTCTGCCCCTGTAATTTTGGGCAACGGATTTTTGGATCGCGGCGTTTATCATGGAAAATTGGCTTACTAGTCCCGCGCCAGCCAAGGCAAGAAAAAACAAAGCGATAATAAAATTACTCGCAAAGGTGAATAAAATAATCCCGGCGGTGAAAACCGTATTTCCCCCGAAAATGAAAATAAAATGGTTAAATTTTTTACTGAATGCGGATACGATTATAATTCCTAAAAATGCGCCGACTCCGGCGGCCGTATATAAATACCCCAGACCCGCGGCTCCCAGATGGAAGACATTCTGGGCTATGAGGGGCAAAATTGTGGTATAAGACCAGCCGAATACCGATACGATGCCGGTAAAAATCAGCAGATTTTTTATTATAGGACTCTTTAAGGTATAAGAAATGCCTTCTTTTATTGCGCCAAAAGGATTGGGATGCATTTCATTGCTTATTTCTTTTATCTTCATTAAAAGCAGGGCGACAATTACGGCGGCAAAACTGATTCCATTAGCCATAAAGGCCCAGCCCACTCCCACCGTAGCTATTAAAAATCCGGCAATGGATGGCCCTATGATACGGGCGCCGTTGAAAATTCCGGCGGTCAGGGCTATGGCCGAAGGAAGATCCGATTCTTTATTCACCATTTCAATTGTAAATGCCTGGCGGGCCGGGGCATCAAGGGCGTTAACAGCTCCCAGTAAAAAAGCGAGTATAGCGATGATCCACACGTTGACCAAATGATAGATAACAAGCAGACCCAAAATAAAAGCAAGCAGCATCATTGCCGACTGCGTGAGGACCAGTATTTTTCTTTTAGAAAATTTATCCACGATAACTCCGCCCCATAAAGAAAAAAGCATTATAGGCAGAGAGCCCACGGCGCCTATTATTCCTAAAGCCAGAGCGGATTTCGTAAGGTCCCAGACGAGCCAGCCCTGGGCCACTATCTGAATCCAGTTGCCGATAAAAGATACTGTCTGGCCGACAAAATAAAGCCGATAATTTTTATTTTCCAGAGCGGGAAAGACGTTAAAAAACTTCTTTGTCCAGCCCAACCTTTCCCCGATGTTAATTTCCGGGCTTTCGCTCAGGAGATAATCTTCCTTGTCCAGTTTTTCCAATAGTTGTTTTTTAAAATCAGACATTGTGCGACATTTGACATTAAGCTTTTGAGTTTTTTCCGAGGGAATGGAACTGGCGGTGAACGTCGCGCAGACGCTTGTTGGTCACATGAGTATAGATTTGCGTGGTGACGATATTTTTATGACCCAGGAATTCCTGGATGGTTCTTAAATCAACTCCTTGCGACAATAAATCCGTCGCATAGGAATGCCTTAATGTGTGCGGAGTGGTAAAGAAGGGGACACCTGATAAGATTGCGTACTTTTTGACGATTCTTTCTATGGACCTTGAGGTCAGCCGGGCATCGGCGTCATTCCTGGCCCGGTAATGGATGAATAAGGCCTTGTCTTTGTCGGTTCTGGTGGCCAGATATCTTTTGACCCATTCCAGAGCCCTTTCCGAAAAGTAAACCGTGCGGGGATGCTTGCCCTTGCCGATGATTCCCAGCTCCAGGTCTTTTTTATTGTTTAAATTGGCGAACTGTTCGCGGTTCAAAGCGACCAGTTCGGCTATTCTTAGGCCGGTTGAGAAAAATGACTCCAAAATAGCCCGGTCTCTGACTCCCGTGGGGGTTTTAGCGTCGGCAGCCGCCAAAAGCTTCTCAATCTGCTCTAATCCAAGGAATTTGACTGTTTTTTCGGCTTCAGCTGCCTTTGGAAGCTGTATTTTGTCGGAAGGCAGCGATTCTATGTCTTTGGCCGTAAAATAGCCCAAAAGAGCCCTTAGAGCGATAAGATAGTAGTTCTGGGTGAGCTTTTTAAGGGATTGGCCGTTTTTACCCTGAAAACGGCTTAAATAGAGGCGGTAAGCCCAAATATCGTCGGCCGTAAGCTGGTGGGGCAGCAAATCCTGTTTTTTTACGCCCTTTAGCCACAAAATGAACTTCTGGAGGTATCTTTGGTAGTTTTCCTGGGTTTTGTTGGAAAGGCCTTTTTCAACCTCGCAATAATCAAGAAAGTCGGGGATATGTTTAATGATAGTAAGGTTGGATCTCTTCATATATAAAGCGTCGCTTAACCTACATTGTGCGACTATATCTATATTAATAATAACAGGCCAAAATGGCCCGTCAACTGCTTCATCGCCCTCTCCCCTCCAATTAAAGCGCCGATTTTATTTGATTTTTAATAAAATCTATCAGCTTTCCTATCCAGGGAGTAACTAAAGTTTTGTAAAAATTAAGATCGGCCTGGAACAGTACCAAAAAATCCGATTTAAATTCTTCCCAGGAGGGATTCTGAAAAAAGCCGGCAAACTGGCTGATTGGCGCCTTCCCCATAAAAACGGGAATCAGCAGAAGAATTAAAAATATTGTAATAAGTCTTTTAATCCCCATATTATTTTTTATTTTAGCAAATATTTTTCAGTCAAGCAAATTTATCGCCTGTCTGATGCGCGCCAGGGTCTTTTCCCTGCCTAAGATATCTGCCACGTCAAAAGGCCCGGCCGAGGCCTTCTGGCCCGTCAGAGCCGCCCTTAGGGGCCATAAGACGCGTCCCCTATCGCTTTCCTTCTCGGCCTCTTTTATTAAAATATTTTCCAGGTTTTCTTTATTCCAATTTTCATTTTTCATTTTTTTTAAAATTTTTTCTGATTTTTCCAAACTTTGTTTTATTTCTTTGTCTTGCATATCTTTCCATTTCAACAATCCCCTATCATACTTTACCTCCTCAAAGAAAAATCCGGCCAATTCTTTGATTTCCGATAATTTTTTCAATCTTTCCTGGTAGATCGAAATAATTTTTTGCAGATATTTTATATCTGTGGTTTTATCTAAATAAGGCAGGCAAAGTTCAGCCAGTTTTTCGGGCGACCTGTGGCGGATGTAAAAGCCGTTCAGAAAATCCAATCTTTTAATATTAAAAACAGCTCCCCCTTTCTGAACCTTTTCCAAAGAAAATTCTTTAGTCAAAGACGCTAAAGAATAAATTTCCCTTTCATCTCCCGGATTCCAGCCCAAAAACGCCATAAAATTAACCAGGGCCTCGGGCAAATATCCCTGGACCCGGTATTCGGACACCGCAACCGCGCCGTGCCTTTTTGAGAGTTTTGTCCGGTCTTCGCCCAAAATCATGGGTAAATGGGCGTATTCGGGCCTAGTGAATCCCAGGGCTTCCTGCAATAAAATTTGTTTTGGCGTATTAGACAAATGGTCTTCTCCGCGGATGACATGGGAAATTTTCATTTCAAAGTCGTCGATGGCTCCGGCTAAAGCGAATAAAGGATATTGCAGGTCTTTGGCTATCACTATATCCCCTGCCAATCCCATATCAAACTCCAATTCTCCGCGGATAATGTCGTTAAATTTTACTTTTTTTGGTTCAACTTTAAATCTGATGACAAAAGGTTTATTTTCTTTCAGATTTTTTTCAATATCTTCTTTTGATAAGTTGCAACAAGCGCTGGAATATTTCGGCGCCTCTCCTCTGCTCAACTGCTCTTGGCGCCGGGCCTCCAGCTCGTCTTGGGAGCAAAAACAATAATAGGCCTTATTTTCGGCCAAGAGTTTTTTGATGTATTTTTCATAAATCTCCAGCCGTTCGCTCTGCCTATAGGGTCCCTCGTCCCAATTTAACCCCAGCCATTTTAAGTTTTCTAAAATATCTTTTTCAAATTCCGTTGTTGACCTTTCTTTATCTGTGTCTTCTATCCTTAAAATAAAACTGCCCTGATTTTTTTTGGCGAATAAATAAGTAAAAAGCGCAGTCCTGGCGTTTCCCACATGGAATAATCCCGTGGGCGACGGGGCAAACCTTACCCTGACTTGTCCCTGTTTTGTTAAACTTAAATCTTCCGCCATATTCTATTTTATAATATATTCAGCGACTGTTTTAGCGGCATCCGGTTTGGCGAATTCTTTTGCCGCTTTTGACATCTTCTCTAATTCTTTAGGATTAGAGAAGATGAATTTCAATTTTTCCAAAAAGAAATTAGGGGTGAAGTTCGGTTCTTCCAAAACAACAGCTGCCCCTTTTTGGCTGTAAGCGTAGGCGTTTTCCACCTGATGGTTCTGGGCGGCTTCGGGCAAGGGCACCAGAATCGAGGGTTTTCCCAAAGCCGCAATTTCAAAAATTGAGCCTGCTCCCGCCCTGGACAGGATTAGGTCACAAATCGCATAGGCCTGCTTCAATACTTCTTCTTTCAAAAAAGGAATGGGATGGTAAAAAGTTTCTAAATCTTTATTGATTACTACTTTGGACTCGGCTTTAATTTGGCCGGCATTTTTTTCTCCGATTTGGTGTATTATTTCAAAATCTTGCAAAAGCTGGGGAAGAATTTCCAGAATTTTATCATTTATTCTTTGGGCGCCCTGGGAGCCGCCCAGGACAAGGATAACCGGTTTTTCGGTTTTTATGTTAAACAGCTGCCTTGCCTCTTCTTTTGTCCCTTCCAAAAGCTCTCTTCTGATTAAATTTCCGGTCAAAATCATTTTCCGGGGAGGGAAAAATTGGGTTTTTGGAAAAGAAACAAAAATTTTCTTGGCAAAAAAAGAAAGGAATTTATTTGCCAGGCCCGGTTTTACGTCCGACTCGTGTAAAAATACGGGAATCCATAAAAGCCGGCCCGCTATAACCGCAGGCAAAGACCCGTATCCGCCCTTGGAAAAAATCAGGTCCGGACCCAAAAATAAAATTTTAAAAAACGCAAGAAATATCCCTGCGGGAATTTTAATGAATAAATCCAGCAAATTTTCCATAACGCTCCGGAAATCAAAATATCTTCTTATCTTCCCGGCCGGAACGGTCTTTACGTTTATTCCCTCTTGCGACAAAAAAATGCCGCCAAAGTCATCCTTAGGGCCCATATAAAAAAGCTCCAGATCTCCTTTAGCATAAATTCTTCTTATTTCTCTTGATAGCGCAACGAGAGGCAGAACGTGGCCGCCCGTTCCGCCGCCCGTAAATAATATTTTCATAACGAATTTTTTAGAATAAAAAATGAAGTTGAAGATGAGATTTATCTCATCGACTGTTTTGATATGTTCAATAATATTCCCGCCCCCGCCAGTTCCGTTATCAGGGCCGATCCCCCGTAGCTTATAAAGGGCAAAGGAATGCCTGTCAGGGGCATAATGCCTATCATAGCGCCAATATTGACAAAGGCCTGTAAAACGATCCACGAAGTAATTCCCAGGGCCAGCAGTTGTGAAAATAGGTTTTTAGATTTCCTGGCGATTTTAAATCCCAGCCATAAAAAAATTAAAAAGAAAGAAATTAAAATTATTGCTCCGGCAAATCCCGCTTCTTTGGCAAAAATCACAAAAATCGAATCGGAAATCGGCTGGGGCAGAAGGCCGAATTTTTCTTCAGCCAAACCCAACCCTTGGCCTAAAAGTCCGCCAGACCCGACGGTCATAATTGACTGGCTGACTTGGTATCCTATGCCTTGGGGATCAGCCGAGGGATTTAAGAAAGCCGTCAACCGGTTAAATCTGTAAGCGGAAAATTTCATAAGAGCGATGAATCCTCCGGCGCTTAATAGAATTATCAGAACGTTTTGCCAAATCGGCGTGCGGCTGGAAAAATACATTAAAATAGCCGTCAGAATAATTATTCCCAGGGTTCCCACGTCCGGCTGAAGGATTAACAGCAGACTGATTAATCCCGCTACTGTTAAAAAAACTAAAAAATTAATTTTTCTGCCGGGCCTCTCGGCGCGGCTGGCCAAAAAACTGGCTAAATATAAAATGAACGTTAATTTTAAGAACTCCGACGGCTGAAAAGAGAAAATTCTAAAATCCAGCCAGCTGTTAGATCCCCCGGCCTTGCTCCCGATTACGGGAAGGAAGACCATTATCAGCAATACTAGATTTATCAAAAGAAGGAGCGGCGAGATTTTTTTTAATTTTTCCAGATTGATTTTTAAAAGCATGAAAAACAAGATTCCTCCGAGTAGCAGGCCGTAAGTTGCCTGATGAAATAAAAAATAATAAGGATGGCCGTATTTACTTTGGGAAAACGGGGCGGAAACGCCGGCTAAAATCAAAATCCCCATAAGTATCAAAACGACAATTATTCCTAATAAAAAATAATCTGGTACCGAACTTTTATGCATAAAAGTGAAGGTAGAAAAGAGATTTATCTCTTTGATATGCCTAATTCTTTTACATATTTTTTAAATAAATCCCCCCGTTCTTCGTAGTCTTTAAATAAACCAAAACTCGGTGAAGCGCAAGATAACAGGCAAATTTTCCCTTTCCCCGTATATTTATAGGCTAATTTCACCGCCTCTACCATATCTTTTACGAAAAAATGCCTTGACGTTTTTTTATTTTTTAATTTATCCCAAATTTTTTCTCCGGTGGTGGGAAATAAGATTATATTCTTGATTTTACTCTGCAATACCCTTTTTGCCAATCCTTTAAAATCAATATTTCTGTCGAATCCGCCCAAAAATATCGTTTCCACTTTGCCGCCTAAAATATCTAAGGCGGCTATGGTGGCTTCGGGAATAGTGGCCAGCGAATCGTTGTAAAAAGTGATTCCCCTGAAAGTGCCCACTAATTCCAGGCGGTGCGGCAAGGGCTTAAAATTCTTTATCGCTTTCCCTATTTTTTCTTTGGGAATTTTGAATAACTCCCCTACTCTCCTTGCCGCCTGCCTGTCTAATTCGTAATATTCCCCCGTAATGGGAATCTTTTTCGCTTTGGTTTTTTTAGCAATCTGGCTGACCAGTTTGTCGCCGGAGTTATAAATCAGGAAATCATTTTTTGATTGGTGAAGGGTGATGTTCGCCTTGGCCTGAATATATTCCTTAAAGTTCCGATAATAATCCAGATGTTCCTGATAAATATTCAAAAGAACGGCAATATGGGGAGATTTTTTCAGATTAGTCAGCATAAAACTGGAAAGCTCATAAACATAGACGTCTTTTGGCGAGGCGGAAGACAACAGATTCAATACCGGCTTTCCGATATTGCCGACCATATAAGCTCTTATCTTGCCTGCTCTTAAGATGTCGTAAATCAAAGCAGTGGTCGTGCTTTTTCCTTTAGTCCCCGTAATCCCCACAATTTTACCAGGACAGTTGTCAAAAAAAATCTCCGTCTGCGTCGTAATCTTGCCGAGAACGCTTCTCGGCAGTATTTTAAAGGGAATCCCCGGTGACTTTATTATCACATCGTAACCGATCAGATTTTTAAGATAATCTTTGCTGAATTTCCGGTCGGCAACCGCAATTTTCTTTTTGGGAAATATTTTTTTCAAAAACAAGAGAGTGTCTCTCCCTTCTCGACCAAACCCAAGGATGGCTATTTTTTTATCTTTTAATTCTTCTAATTTCATCTTGTCAATAAAAAAGGTATTTCCCCTAACTTTTTAGCTTTTTGCAGGCATAGTTTAAAAATCCTTCTGTTTTCCTGGTATGTGCCGACGCATTCAAAGGGCTTGGGTTTTCCTTGTCCCAGCAGCCCTTTCATTATCGGCAGTAGTCCCCTATTTTCAAAAATATCTTTGCCGAAAATTTCCAGCATTTTTTTCTTTTTTAAAAGCGGATACAAGCTCATATAAATAAAAAGGCATTTCGGGCAGTTTCCGCACCAGCGCGCTTCGCCGGCGATCTTGATTCTCATCCCGGCATTGCAGCTGGAGAACACTGGAAAATATTTTGGATATTTAATAAGCATTTTGGATATTTCCAGTTCGCCGTATTTTCTTGTGAAACTGAAATAGTTTACATTTTTCACCAGGTATTTTTTGCAGTAATTTCTGAATTTTTTCTCAAACTCCGAGCTCTTGGCCCACTGGTGGTTTATAATTTCGCCCAGATATTTTACGTTGCCTTCGTTAGCGCTTTTTTCATTGGAAAAAGCGATGTTTTTATAATCAAAAATTGCGGCGCAAAGCAAGCTGGTAAAAGATAAAAGAGCCGTAAAGGGGGTATGCCCGTTCAAATACCCTTTTTCGTTTAAGCCAAGCAGTTTTTTATCGATAATCCGCCTGACTATGATCTGTTTTTTAATGCCAGAGATCCTTACGACCTTCTGAATTCTTTCTATTGTATTCACCGTAAATAGGGCGATTTCTTTTTTCTGCCCCTTTAATCCTTCTAAAGTTATTATCGAATCTCTGCCTCCGGCAAACGGCACCAAATACTTGTTTTTTAAGTTTTGTCTATAAAAATGTGCGGTCGCATCTTTTTGTAGACAGTTTACTGTTAAGTTCAAAAAGTTTTTTGAGCGCCAGTCAATTTTATTTTCGTAAAAAAACTGGCCCATGCCCCTGATAATTAAATCCTCCCACCAATTAATTTGCTCTTTATTCAGAAACCCTGCTTGGATTTCAATTTCCCTCGAGCAGGTCGCCTTCCAATAGCTGGGTATTTCCATCAAGCCCAGATGGAAAATCAGATTATCTACCCCGTTTAGAAACCTGCGGTTTCTAACGGGGTCTAATTTTTGAAGTTCAATTATTATTTTTGGCCGAAATTTAATACTACGAGAACCGTTCTCGCGATATATTGAAAAATCAAAAAATATCTCTAAATTATTACCAGAGATTTTCCAAAAATATTTTTCGTAAATAAATTTCGGGTATTTTTTCCTCAGGTTTTGGAATTTGGATTTTGTCATTTGGATTTTAACCCAATAATCTTATTGCCACTCCCAGAACAGCCAAAATCACGCCGATAATCCAGAAGCGCATCGTTATCTGTTCCGGGCGCCAGCCCTTGGCCTCAAAATGGTGATGGATCGGGGTGGACAGCCAGATTTTTTTATGGCGAAATTTTTTTGACAATAACTGAATAATCACCGACCCGGCTTCCAAAACCAATACTCCGCTGATAATCGGCAGAACCAGTACGGAATCGGTTAAAAAGGCGACAATAGCCATAACGGAAGTCAATCCTAAAATGCCGGTTTCTCCCATGTAGAACTTGGCCGGCGGGATATTAAACCATAAAAAAGAAAACAAAGCCCCTAAGATGCTGGCGCAGAAAATCGCCAAGTCAATTTTTCCCTGAGAAAAAGCGATAATGGAAAAAGCGGCAAAAATGGAAGCAAAAACTCCGCCCGATAATCCGTCTAACCCGTCAACCACCCCGCCGGCCCAGGAAGCCACCATCACTAAGATAAAAAGAGGAATTATGAAAACTCCAAGCGTTAAATCAATCCCTTCCGGAAAATTAAACAGCAAAGGAATATGAATGCTGTCCCAGCCGAGCTGGAAATAAAACCAGAATCCGCCGACAAACCCGATTATAATAACAATCATTAAGCGTCGCAAAAATCCGATGCCCCCTCCCACATATTTCCCTTTTCCGTAAACGGTGAAAACATCATCAAACAATCCGACCAGAGATGCGACAACCAAGGTGAATAAAGGCAGCCAGGTTTCCGGCCTGGAGAAAAAATCCAGCTTGCTGAACCACCAGGGTTGGGCCATTTTCGACAAGACCAAAAATATGAAAATAATAAATGAAACCGACAGCCATATAACCAATCCCCCGCCCCGCGGCACGGAAACCTCTCTTTCTTTATTCAAAGAATAAAAAACCGCAGCCTCTTCCCCCGTAATTGTTTTTTGCCTGGCATTTTTTTTCCAGAACCGGATTTTATATAAAAATCTGACCAAAAAACGGCTTAGTATAAAAGCAACTCCCGCAGTCAAGGCAGAAATAAACAATAAGCGGATAACGTTGAAGGTAAAGAGGGTCATTAGAGAGAGTTAATCCAATTTATCAGCTTTTGAGCGTCTTTTACCCGGCTTTCAACCGAAGGGGACCCTAAAATCACATTCAGGAAAACATTGCCACTCTCGTCCCGGAAAAGAAAGGCCAGGCACCCCAGGGCTTCATCAGTATAGCCGGTTTTCCCGCCCAGCATTTTCTGGCTATCCGCCAAAACCAAATCAGAAATGCCGTTATTCACCGTATAGGCTTTCTTTTTTAAAGTAGTTTCAAAAATTACAGGGTGGTTTTTAAAAATATATTTGGCTAAAACAGCCAAATCGTCGGCGGTTGAATAATTAAAATACCTTTGGGTATTCTGGCCGTAAAATAAACTTTCCGGGTCAAGGCCAGTCGGGTTTAAAAATTGAGTTTGAGTAATGCCCAATTCCCGGGCCTTAAAATTCATTTTGTTAATAAAATTCTCAACGCCGATAAGTTCAGCCAGAGCATAGGCGGAGTCGTTGCTGGAATAAGAAAGCATCAACTCCAGGAGTTTTTCAACGGTAAAATTTTCCCCTACCTTCAGGTTGCCGTAGTTCGGGACGTCTTCTTGGCTGGCGGCGGTTTTGGAAACGGTGACTAGTCCCTTCAGATCATAATTCGGATCTTCAAGCACTACCAGGGCCGTCATCAGTTTTGTCAAAGAAGCTAGGGGCAGGATTTCCGAGGTATTTTTTCTGAATAAAGTTTTCTCTTTCAAAGATCTGCCGATTTTAATTGATATGGCGGATTTTGCCTTAAGTTCCAGCGGAGGTTTTTGCGGGAGTTTAATTTCTATGATCTGGCCGACTGGCTCGGAAATCTGGGCATAAAAAAATTTTTCCAGGTTTCCCTGAAAATTATTCGCGCTCCACCATAACGGTAAACTAATCAGTAAGGTAATTAAAAAAAATTTAATGTTTTTTGGCATGTTTTTTCGGCTGTAAAAGTGACAATTTTTGGTCTATCCTTTCCATATCCCGCGGGAAAAGGGCGCTTTCTCTCAAATTTTCCAGCCCCAGGATTTGTTTTACCACTCTTTCCAAGCCGAAGGCGAATCCACCCTCTGGCGGCATGCCGTATTTAAAGGCCTGAAGATAAAATTCAAAATCTTTGGGCTTATTCCCCCATTTTTTGATATTATCCACCAGTTTTTTATATTCGTTGATTCTTTGGCCGCCCGTGTTTATTTCCAGTCCCTTGCATAAAAGGTCAAAGCTTAAAGTGTAATCCCGGTCTGCCGGGTCCTCCTTGGTGTAAAATGGCCTTTTTTTAACCGGATAATGGGTGATAAAAATCAGGTCCGAGCCGTATTTTTCTTTGGCAAATTGGCAGATTTCTTTTTCGTCTTCCGGTTCCAAATCCGTTTCTTTTCTGTTGTCGCGCTTCGTTCTTTTAAAAATAATTTCCTGGGCTTCTCTCATTTTTATCATCGGTATTTTATCGGCTGTTTGCGGGATAATAACTTTAAGCAATTCTAATTCTTTCCCGTAATTTTCCTGTAGGTCGGAAAAAATATTTTTTATTATTATCTCGCAGGTGTCCATCAAATCCTGCCAGGATTCGATAAAGCCCATTTCCGCGTCCAGGCTCGTGTATTCGGAAAGATGGCGGGTTGTGACGCTGGGTTCGGCCCGGAAAACTTTAGTTACGGTAAATGCTCTTTCAAAAGAAGCCGCCATAATCTGCTTGTAAAATTGGGGGCTTTGAGCCAGATAGGCGTCGTATTTATAATAATCAATATGAAAAACCTCAGCTCCCCCTTCGGCGTTCGCCGGAACGATTATCGGCGACTGGAACTCGGTAAATCCTAATCCCTTTAAAGTTCGGCGGAAGCTGTCAACCACTCCCTCCTCTATTTTAAAAATCGCCCTGATTTTGTCGTTTTTCAAGGTTATGGGCCTGTAATCCAGAAGAACGGGAAGCGTTAATTTTAAATCCCTTAAGTCAAAAGGCAAAGGATCCGTTTCGGCTAAAATTTTTACAGTCGAGGCATTTAATTCTATTTTGCCGGTTTCAATTTCAGGATTTACCATTTTTTCCGGCCGTTCCCGGATAACGCCTTCAATCTCCAATATCCATTCCTGATTTATTTCTTTAACCAAATCCGGAGCGCAAACGATTTGCAGGATTCCCGTTCTGTCTCTCAAATCCAAAAAAACTATTTTGCCGTGATCTCTTCTGGTGCTGACCCAGCCCTGAACCTTCACCTTTTTATTGATATATTTGATTGTTTCCGAGATGACAGTCCTATTCATATTATTTCAGATAACTTTTTACTTTATCCACAATTTCCTGCGGAGTGTAATTAGTTTTTATCAAATAATCTTTTACTCCCAATTCAAAGGCCTCTTTTTTGGTTTCCGGGTCGTCATAATTTGAAAAGGCCACGACCGGCATTTGGCTGATTTCCGGTTCTTTTCTCAGCCAGTTTAAAAAGGTGATGCCGTTTTCTTTGGGAAGCAGAATATCCAGAACGATTAAATCCGGCTTTTCTTTTTTTGCCGAATCCAGGGCCTCTTTTGATTCAAAAACCCAAATCACCTCAAAGCCGGCCTGGATGAATTTGGCCTTGTACATTTCTCCTAAAATTTTCTCGTCTTCCACCAATAGAATCTTTTTCATAAAATCATGGGTAATTCAATATAAAACGTACTCCCCTTTCCTCTGCCCTTGCTTTCCGCCCAGATTTTGCCCTTATGCATTTCCACAAATTTTTTCGCCACATAAAGCCCGATTCCGGCTCCTTCGCTGTTAAGATTAGCCCCGGCGCCGGCTCTGGTAAACGTCTGGAAAAGGCCCCCCATTTCTTCTTTGGTTATTCCTTCTCCGGTGTCGGAAATTGTTATTCTGGCCCAAGAATCAAGCTGTTTTAATGCGATTGTGATTCCGCCGGCCTGGGTATATTTTATAGCATTATCAATAATATTTAAAATCACCTGCCTTAATTTATCCCGGTCAATCATAAGTTTTGGCAAAGACGCAGGGGGCTTTAACATTTTTATATATAACCCCTTTTTTTCGGCATTGATTTTCAATTCTTCAACAATGTTAGAAATTATGTTTTCCAATAAAATAGGTTCCGGCTTAAATTCAATTTTGCCCGCCTCTAACCTGGATAAATTTAAAAGGTCGTTGACCAATTTTATCAATCTTTCGTTGCTCTGATAAACGTTTTCCATGGGCCTAGCTTGCTTTTCTGATAATTTTCCATAAGCCCCCTCGATAACCATTGAAATATATCCCTTGATTGCCGTTAAAGGCGTTCTCAACTGGTGAGAGGCGATGGAAATAAACTCGGACTTGGCTTTGCTCAATTTATTTACTTCCTGGTAAAGGCGCTGAAGCTCGGTCCGGCGTCTGATCTCCAGCATAACACTTTTAATCAGAAGATAGCCGATAATGCAGAAAAACAGGAATAGTCCCCCTCTAAATAAAAATTCAGTTAAATTTTCCGGGATAATTGCTTCAACCAGAAGGACGAAACCAATCACAACAACCAAGAGTTCGGTGAGAACGACCTTAATATTCATAAAGCGGTAACGAGTAATAGCATAAGCAACAATAGATAGATAAACTGCGGCTGTCCAGTTTCCTATCGGTAATATGGGTATGCCATACCATAGAGGATAATTAGTCGCTCCGCCCAAATATCCGATAATAGTTCCCATTAAAATATACTGTATTTGAATTTTTTTCACACCCGCCGCCTTGCCGTATTCTTTTATTAATAAATAAATGGCGTAAATAACGTAAAAAAACCAAATCACTAAAAACGGATGGAAAAGAATGCCGGCATTCGGCCAAAAGGCAAAATCTAATTTCGGCTTTACTCCGCTAATAAACCAAGGGCTAAAATTTAATAAAAAGAAAAAAGAAAGTATTATATATCCGAAAATAAGGATTTTTTTCTTTTCTTTAATTTTATCTAGAAACGCAAGAAGAAAGTGGATATAAAATAAAGGAATAAAAATAGCTCCTGTCATTAAGATGTGTAACCAAAAAAGAGCCGTTTGTGCACTGGTAGAGATCTGCCACATAAAATAACCGTAACTCCAGATAGCTACGGCCAAACAAAAAAGAGCGAAGGTTTTATGAATAAGTTTTCTTCTGTCTTGAAAATATATAAAAAAGCCCAAAAAAATACTGGCGATTGTATTAATTAAGGCGCTTAAGGCGTAAAATGTCATATTATAGAGAGAATATAAAAAGCCCCCGAGATGTTTTAATTTTAACATCTTCTCGGGGGCTAGACAACCTTTTGGGCGACAGCTAGCCCATGAATCCCAAGAGGTTCATAGATTATTTTGCTTTGATTTTCTGAAAATCCTCCCTTAATCAAAATATCGGCTAGTTCAGCTGGCTCCCTATAAGTCATAGGCCAATTTATGCCCTTAGTAACGAAAGGAGACTCGAGATTAGGCCTAATGTTGCAGGTAATTAGCCAACCTCCCGGCAAGAGTTTCTTGTGGATTTTAGTCAGTAAATCAATTGCCTGCTCTCTGGTGAAATAGTCAAGCATACCAACCATCTCCACGATATGGGGATGGAAATTCTTACAGTACCTTTCAAGATTTTGGGCATAGCCTTGATGCCATTCAATCTGGCTGTTTAGATCAAACTTTGTAGCTAGTTCCTTGCTGTAATTAACAGCATCGCGGCTCATATCAATCAACTTGACATTGACTGGCTGTATACCATTTAATGCCCTTACCACTTCAAATACTGCTCTTGCGCTACCACCACCAAGGCTTAATATTCTGATTGGTTCGTTTCCTTGATGGACATTTACAATCGCGATATGAAGTTCACGTTTGACTAACTTTAAGCGGTTTCTAATAGCCCGGGCATTGTTTAGGAAGTTTTCCCAGAAAAAATCAGAAACCGTTGTTTCTCCTCTGGCTCGCCGATCTTGAAAAGTGTAGAGTTTTTCCAGTGCCTCATAGGTGGTTGCTGAACGAAAAACCGTTTTAGGGTCGCCATCAACTTTACTAAAGGCAAGGAAAATGGTTTGAGCCAGTTTTTTTGGCAACACGTCGAGAATTAGTAACGAGGGTACTCGAAGCAGGTTTGTCGTCCACTTATTAGTTTCATATTTTAGGTTTACATCTCTGTCTATCGCTATTTTCATTGCCCTTATCACCTCCTTCTTTCAGATTTTTTATATTTTATATTAATGCATCATAAACGATGCAGTTGTTAAGTTGCTAATATGAAATCATAATATCAAAGAGAAAATTTTTGTCAAGAGTTTATGACAAAAGTTATCCACAGCTCCCTAATTCAGTTAATTTTTAAGCTAAAATCAGTAATTTGTTTTGTAAAGAAGTCATTGACATATATGATTAATTTTTTATAATAAGAATATGGAAAACTTACCCATAGAATTGGAATTAAGGAAGTTGGGGTTAGCCGAAAAGGAAGCTAGGGTTTATCTGGCGGGCTTGGAATTGGGTCCGGGTTCTGTCCAGAAAATCGCTGAAAATGTCGGAATCCCCCGCCCCACCGCCTATCAGATCATTAGAAAACTGGAAGAAAAGGGGCTGTTTGTCGAGGTAAAACAGGCTAAAAAAAGATATTTTACGGCCCAATCCCCCGGGAAAATATTGGGATTGTTAAGAGTCCAGAAGAAAGAGCTTGAAGAAAAAGAAAGAGAATTCATTAGAATTATTTCGGCTTTGGAATCAAAGTATTCCTTTAAGGGAGAAGTTAAAATATTTAAAGGGGAAGACGGGTTGAAGGCGCTTGAAGAAATTATTTCTTTCAGTTCAACGCCTAATCTTATTTTAATCAACCCCAAAGCGATTCCCATAAAGGCAAGCGGGCAGGAGAAGATTTTTCAGAAAATTAAAAAACGAACAGGCAAAATAATAATTCAAAAGATCAACTCCAAAATTGACGGCAGTTTGATAATTTTTGACAAAGTCGTCTTCTTTCCCCCGGGAAGACAAGAAGGAATTTTATTTTAAAATTGGGGACTTTCGCAGTATCTCGGGTGATTTTGTTCTCACTAGTTGCGCGAATGAAATATTTTTTTGCTGTTTCATAAAAGAATTAACAATTAGATATCCAAAACGGTATCCGATCCATCGCGGAAGTTTCTTTGTACCGTAGAACCATTCGCCGTGATCATAATTATTCTTATGCATATTATTTTTTGTCCGGAGCCAATATTTTCTTTCGTTTTTAATCGGCTCAATGTAGGGCACTTTTTTTTGGAATAATTTCTTTTCAACATACGAAGCGATCCCTTCTGTTATGAGGGATTCAATTAGCGTTGTATATAATTCTTTATTAACGCTCGCTCGCACTACATGCGAAAATTCGTGGTAAAGTGCGGAAGAGAGTTCTTTTTGAATCACTTTTATAATATCGCGCCTGGAGAAATCAATATTAACCACAATGTCTCCTTGTATAGTTGCATGCGCCCCAGTTCCAACTTCGGGGATAATAAATTCAGGGATTGATGAGAAAATCACTGTTTCAACTGGTTTTTTATACGCAAAAAGTTTACTGGCTCCAGTAAGCGTTTTCTTTGCAATTTTAGCGACTTGAATTTTATATTTTTCAGGTATCTTTATTAAGTGAATTGTTCCTCCCTTACATTGTTTTGATGCGCCAGCCATAAATTTATTTTATACAGACTTGCTATTGATTTTAATCAGCCTAATTTTTCTTTTTCGAAAATCGAAAATTGAAAATCGGGCATTTCTAAAAAAAGTCGATTCAACTTTCTTTAAACTAAAACTCGAATGTTTTACCAGAAAGACTTTCAAGGGGGTAGCGTGAGAAATGATTACGATATGCTCTAATCTCGATTTTTTTGCGTCCTTCCCTAAGTCTTTTAAAAATGATTCAAACCGTAAGGATACATCTCTGAAGCTTTCTCCCCCGGGATAAGGAATCCTCCACAAATATTTCTTCCTCGCTTTAAATATTGCTGGATATTTTTTTCCAGCCACCTTGAAAGATAGGCCGCCGAAAATACCGAAATTGCACTCATTCAAACGCTTATCAATCGTAATGGGTATATCTTTTCTAGTTTTAATCAACGGCAGAATAGTTTCGTAAGCTCTCTTAGCTTCACTGACAAAAATTTTATCAATTTTAATCTTAGTTAAATCTTTTGCTATTTTTTTTGCTTGTTCCTCCCCCTTTTTCGTTAATAGGTTGTTTTTCTGATCGTTACAAGCTATCCCATCTAAGTTAAATTTTGATTCGGCGTGTCTTATAAAATAAATTCTCATAGATTATCGATTATAAGTTAACTTTCGTAAATTTATTTTTGAAATATTTTTCCATTTTTCTCTTCCATTCGGATTCTTTCTGAACGACGAAGTTCTCTTTTATTAATTCTTCATACATCCCGATATTTCTTCTATACTCTTTATTTTTTTTTCTTTTAAAATCTATCGTCGGAGCCTCTTTTATCAAATGATAAACAGTGGAATGTAAATTTGGTGTCACATATAATCCTCTGGCAATTAACTTTGCCCCTAAATGCGTATCTTCCATATTCCAACCTTTAAATCGCATATCAAATCCGCCGACTTCAAATACGCACTTCCTCGGTGCGCTGACATTGCATGTCACAAACATAAACGGCAAATTCCATACGCCAATAATCTTGCCATTGCCGAATTTTTTAAAATAATTACTTTCTCTTAAAATATAATAAGTCTTGCCAAAATTGCCATTAGGGACGTTTTTGAATGTTTCTTTCCACTCGCTCGGAACGAATCTTTTATATCTGAAATCCTTCCGATAATTGGGTTTGCGTAAGATAGTTTGTTGTTTGATATCCAAACGGAGATCGAAGTTTTTAAGATCTATATTTTCCCGAAAACCGGCAACGATTAATTTATTTGAAAATTCATGTCTTAATAAATGATTACTTATAAAATCTTTAGCCGCGACAGCGTCTTCATCCAAAAAAATTACTATTTCTTTACTTGAATAAAGCAGCCCTAAGTTTCTGCAAGTAGCTCTTCCATAATTTTTATTCAATTTAAGATAGGTTATCGGACAATTTAGATGAATAGAACCGAGCAATTTTTTTAAATCAATGGGCGAACCGCCATCAACAATAATGACTTCCATTTTATCTTTTTTGTAATTTAGGGATAAATCTTGATTTGCAATGGCAATCAAGTTCTTTTTCAAAAACAAATAATCTCGATAGAAAGGGATTATTACGCTACAGCTTTTTCTCGGGAATAATTTCTTGGGGCAAACATCCTTTATAATATCTAATCCAACTCCTTTTTTAAATATTTCGGCTATTTCAGCGTAATCGTTATCTTTTCTCGCCAAAACCATTTGTAATGATTGCATATTTATCTTTTATAATACACAGTAGAAAATTTATTGATGTCAAAAAATTCATTAAAAGATGAAGCAGGCTAAAGTAAAATAATTTTAATAACGGCAAATCGTAATTCCTTTTATAATTTTCTCCCTTCAAATTTAAAATCGATTTTAATCTTCTGTCGATATATGTCAGTTTGCCTATATAAAAATACAAAAACATTATAATAAAAAAAGCCACTATTGCGTAGGGCGATATTTTCAAAAAAATGGCTATCAGCAAAATTAAAACGATAAATAATACATAGATACTAAACTCGCCCATATTTAGAATGTGCCCGCGTTCAGCGAAATTTCTCCAAGTAACAAAACCATCCGAGTATTTACCCAACAAATAAGTAGCTTCGCTCCATTGGATGCTTTTTCTAAAAAAATCTTTTAAAGAAATCGGATGAATGTGCTTAATTTTATTTTCCGGACAAAATAGAATATTACCATTATTTTTAATGATTTCAGTCTCCAGCATTATATCCTCTCCCGCCGGATTTTTAAAAACGCTTTTCATGCCTCCGAGTTTGTTCCATAATTCTTTTTTTATCGCGAAGTTGTTCCCAGATAACAATATCAACGGCACACCCTCTCGAATGCTCTTTGTGTTAATTAATAATTTTTCCGAAATTGTAAATTTATTAGAATATAAAATAAAATCATATCTTCTCATAAAACTACCTAAACCTTCCCCGAAATCAGGTTCTCGGCTACCTATGACGCAATCTATTCTGGGGTCTTTGAAACAATCAACCATGTTTTGCACCCAATCTTGAGGAAGAATGCAGTCGCTGTCCGTGAAGATTAAAACATCTCCCCTTGCGTTTTCAACTCCAATATTGCGCGCCATCGCTGGGCTTAAACGAAGAGTTTTTTGTGGCTTTAAAACCGCCTTTATTCTATTTTTATATCTATTTAAGACATCTATTGAACTATCCGTGGATCCGCTATCCACAAATATTATTTCTAAATCAATAATGTTTTTGTCATAATTCTGATTAATCAGACTCTCAATACAATGTTCTAAATTATGGGAATTATTATAAGAAGTAACGATTATAGAGACCTTTTCCATAAATCTTAGTTGGCTATAACTTTTTCCACCCATTTCTTTGTTTTTAATAAACCCTCTTCCAAATCTATAACCGGATTGTATCCTAAAACCTTTCTGGCTTTGCTTATGTCGAAGCATTCTCTTTGTCCCTTCTCGCCAGGACGATAATCTGTATAAACAATCTTGCCTGGAATAATCTTGGTACACATCTCGGCTATGTCTTTGACTTTATATTCTTTACCTCTGGAAACCTGAAATATTTCTCCTTTAATTTTTTCGCTTTCCGTCTCGATCGCTAACAGCCACGCATTCAGCGTATCACTGACATAGCACGGATCTCGTGTCTGATCACCACCCTCAACTACGATGGGTTTTCCCTGAAGGAGATTTTTCAACCATATATAAATAAAAATGTTTCTTCGCATATTTTCTCCATAGACAATCCCGTTCCGAAAAATCGTAATAGGAACTCCGTAGGAACGATAATAAGCCCAAGCTATTGCTTCTTGAGATGCCTTCGAGGCCGAGTAAACATTATGAGGAGTGGGAGCACAAGATTCATCGATTGGTATTTTTGTCGGTCTTCCAAAAACATTGCCGGAACTTGGTAAAATAAATTTTTTACAACCAACCTTTCTGACCGCTTCCAATAAATATATAAGGCCTACTGTGTTTTGATAAAAGGTGTAGGCGGGTGATACAATCCCTAAGGGAACGTCCGCTTGCGCATTAAAAGCGCAGATTATTTCATGGCCATCGATATCTTCTGGCTGTACATCAAAAGTAGCCTTCCAAATATACTTAAAATTTGGGTTATCCATTGCGCTATTTAAAGTTTCTGCATGATTTGGAGCAATCAAATCCAAAACCGTCACTTGGTGCCCCCTTTTTAATAATTCCTTTGTAAGGCCACTTCCTCCAAAACCAGCCCCACCAGTAATTAGGATTTTCATATTTTAAATTTTATTAGTTATTTTTTGGCCTCCAATTAAATATTTTATCGATAAAACTTTTCTCTTTGATGACATTTTTTAAAAGAACGCTATTCTTATTAAGCCAAATAATTTTAAGTTTTTCTGGCGATGATAACTCGGGTTTTTTAACTAATTGCTGAATGAAATAAATCATAACACTGTGTCGCACATGATTTTTTGAAATATAATTCCACACATCCAACAGATCTGGCTCGCTTTTAAGAGAGTAATTTAATTCTTCCCTTAATTCCCTGTTTAATGCTTGGAGAATCGATTCTCCCCATTCCATTCTTCCTCCGGGAAAACTGAATACGCCGTTTTTATGTCCAAGAATCAGCGTCTCATTTTTATATCGAAATATGATTTTTACGGTTACGTTCGGGTATTTTTTCATATTATTTTTATTTTTTAATTGCCATAATGCAAACATCTTCCTCTGGCCTATTATGAGTAAAAGGGAAGCTGGCCAAAGTATCTTTGAAATCTACTTTCTGAATTCTATAGAAAAGCCCGGAGAGTTTAAGTAAATATTCCAACCCATCATAATCATAGCACCATTTATGCGGTGTGATAGGCAGACTATAGGTAAAAACCGAAAAATAGAAACTATCGGGAGCCTCCGCGGGTATTCTTTTTGTTGCCCATTTTTTGATCCACCAATCATAGGTTTTCCATTTTTTATACTTCCCATCCATATATTTATTAGCATGAACTTTTAAATCGGGAACAGTTGCAATAAAAATTCCCTTATTTCTTAAAATTTTAGCGATTTTACTGACAACAGTTAGTCCCTCTTCGTAAGAAAAGTGTTCTAAAACATGCTGCATTCTGATAAGATCGAATTTTCCAAGGAGTTCTAGGTCTTTATTTGTTGCTTTTAAAATATCTAATTTAAAATATTTTTTTCTGTATTCTGCGGGAATTTTTCCTGTCGGCCAAGTGTCCAAATAATAAAATCCCGCCTCGAAGTTTTTATTACACCCGACATCCAGCCATCTATTTTTATTTTCTTTTATTAATTTTTCACGAAGCGTCATATGATTCTTTATTTAAAGAAAGAGCCCCACGTATTAATTAGTGAGGCTCGTTGAGATTTTCTCCTTGCGGGCTAAGCCGTTGAATAAGCCTGCAAAGTTGCTTTTGCCTCCCGCTATAATTAATTTTGAATTCCCGATAGAATTCAATCAGCCCTATCAGCACTAGTATTTCGTAGAAAATGTACTTTGGCGAAGAAAAATCAAATTCGTGCCCTTGTATAAGGCTGTTCCAAAGGACGCCGTGACCGTATCTCACTCCAAAAGTTGCCAGATCGTACAACGAATCGCCGAGTATCGCATTCTCCCAATCGACAATCCATACCTTTCCGCTATTTCCCTTGATAAGGTTAGACGGTTTTATGTCGCGATGAACGAGACATGGCCTCGGACTATTAAAGTCGATACTATCGATTAGGCGATACAATGCTTGGAAATGTGATTCTTCTGGAATGTTCTTTTCTAAAAGCAATTTGTGATAGTATTGGGTATACAGCAGAAGAAACGCTTGCCAGCTTTCACTGACACCGGTCATAGTGGAAGGATTTACCCAGCCCCAACCGCAGTCAAGCGGAGTGTTGCTTAGGACCCGTATTTGCTCTCCTGCCCTAGACATGCATTTAATGTTTTCCTGCGAACAGCGCCATAAAAGGGATTGCCCCTGTATCCTTTCCAGTATGAGCACTTCTCTCCCGTCTCCGTCGTGATAATAATCTACCACATTGGGTACGTTAATCCCTCTTGCTTTCGCTTGAGCCAACACCCAACCTTCAACCCTCAACCTATACGGTCTCACCGATTCTTTAACTATACTGGTTTTCCGAACGACCTCGTCGCTGATAAATTCAGTAACGTTCAACCTTCCTCTTCGCGTTTTCACATTATCACCTCCTTCTTCTAGATTTTTTAATAGCTGTAGTAATAATAACAATTTAATACCTTTTTATCAACAAAAAACTCACGCCGTCTGGCGCAAGTTTTTTATCTCTAAAGTAAATTATATTTGGGGCTGTTGAGGAGGATTTTGAGGCGCGCTGGATCCGCCGCTTTTCTTTTTTGACTTCATAATAAACCAAAGACCCCCGAGTATTGCAACAACGATAATTATCCAAAGTATTGTCATCTTATTGATAGTTATTAGTTTTTAGTTCTTAGTTTATTGGTTGCGACCTTTGCTAAATCATAAATATCTCCTGCACCCATTATAATCAAAACTTCAAAATCTGGCAAATATTCTTTCAGGTAGCTTAGAATCTTATCTTTCGGCAGGTAAATGACACTCTCTTTTTTAATCGTCTTGACCAGTTTTTCCGCACTTACTTTGTTTTTTACCAGTTTTTCTTCCCTGCCGGCAACGTCGTAAATATCAGTGACGATGAGTTTGTCTATTGGCGCCTGCCGAAAAACTTTGACAAAATTTTTGAATAAATAATACGTTCTTTGGTATTGGTGGGGCTGATAAACGCACCAGATTTTCTTTTTTGGGTATTTTTCCCGAGCCGCTTTCATGCTCGCCATAGCTTTGGTCGGATTATGGCCGTAATCTGAAATAAGAACAAAGGGCTTGGTCTGGAGTATTTCAAAACGCCGCCAGGCGCCTTTATATTCAGACAGGGCTTTGAAAGAAATCTTATCGGGAATCTTTAAAGCTCTGGCAACGGCCAGCGCTATTAGGGCATCATAAGCGTTGTGATCGCCGGGCACTTTAAGGATTTTTTTAATTTTAGGAATTTCTTTTTTGTTAATTGATTTTTCGTTTATTAAAATTCCGTCTTCGGGCAAATGGCCGACAAATTTATTGAAAGCGGCTTTAATATTTTTAAGGTTTTTATAAAAATCCAAATGATCGGCCTCAATATTTGTGATGGCGATAATTTTCGGCCAGTAATTCAAAAAAGAGGCCATGTGCTCGTCCGCTTCTATTACCAAATAATCAGATTTTCCGGCCCTAAAATTGCTACCTTGCCCTGAGCTTGTCGAAGGGTCGAACTCTTTCAACTTGGTGCCGATGATTACCGTCGGATCAAAACCGGCTTTAATTAAAATTAAAGAGATCAGGGCCGTAGTCGTGCTTTTACCGTGCGTTCCGGAAATGGCAATGGTAAAATATTTTTTAGTTAATTCCCCCAATGCCTCTGGATAACTCAAAATGTTAGAAATGTTAGACGTCCGACGTCTAACAGTTACGGCGGGGCTGTAAATAGTTAGATCAGCGTCTTTTTTTATTGTATTTTTACCGATAGAAATTTTCGCGCCAAGTTTTTTAAGCGCCTTGGTGATTTCTGAAGATGCCAAATCAGAGCCGCTGACAATGTGGCCCTTGGCTAGATAATATCTGGCTAAGGCCGAAACCCCTATTCCGCCAATGCCGAGAAAATGTATCTTCATTCTTTAAGTGGTACTGATTCCAGTACCGTGTAAGTTGGTCCTCCTCTTTTTAATTGGCTTTCCATCACTTCTATGGAATTTACTTCAAAGCTCAAGTTGATATCTTCGTTTATTTGGGGCCTTTCTTCGGGTTCCATTTGCTTGAATTCCCAAGTTTTAAGCCGGGCCAGAGTGATATGAGGAGTAATATTAAAGTCTTTAATTTTTTCTCCCACAGCCCAAATCATGCGCGGAGTCCCCTTGGGAGGCCCGTAAATTATCTTTTTAAAATTAATAAAAAATGGCTCGTGCGCTTCAGCCGTTTTTTCCGCAAGCTTTAAAACATCTACAAGCTCTTCGTCCGTTGTATCTCCTAAAAATTCCAAAGTGATATGCAAATTTTCTTTTTTCGTCCATCGGGCGGGCAGATCAGGCCATTTTAATTGGTAATCCGCCAATTTTTTCTTAATATCCTCTGGCAAATTTATAGCAATAAAAATCCGATGCCGCATTCGTTGAATATTATCACAAATTAAGCTAAAATAAAAACATGAAGTTTTCGCTTAATAGCCCCTTAAGGGACAATATCTACAATTTTATGAGAAAAGCGGGGTATTTTTCCTTGGGCGGAAGTCGGGAAACCGAGTTAAATTATATCCGGCCCGTGGCTGGCGACAGGTATCCCAGATTCCATCTTTATCTGAAAAAAGAGGGAGAAATTTGGGTTTTTAACTTGCACCTGGACCAAAAAAAGCCCGTTTACGAGGGTTCTTCCGCCCATTCCGGAGAATACGAGGGCGACATAGTTGAGCAGGAAGCCGAAAGAATAAAACAAATTAATTAAATAAAATAAAAATATCACGAGAACCGTTCTCGTGAAATTAAAATCATGAAGTTAAATATTAAAGAGATTAAAAAATTTTATAAAGGATACGGCGGATTAAGTGGCCACGGTTTTGACCACCCGGAAAGAGTTTTAAGATTAGCGAAATTTATCTGTAGAAAAGAGGGTGGAGATATGGAGGTCGTTGAAGCCGCCGCACTTTTGCATGATATAGCCAGAGCAAACGAACGACGCGATCATGCCCTAGAGGGGGCAAAAATGGCTAAGTCATATCTGGAAAAAATTGGTTTTTCCGAATCAAAAATAAAAAATATCGTTCATTGCATTGCTGTTCACAGGTTCAGTCGTGGTAAAAAAGCCGAAACTAAAGAAGCAAAAATCATTCAAGACGCCGACCGTTTAGACGCTCTCGGGGCAATCAGTATCAGCCGATCTTTTACCTATCATGGCCGGAAAATCCCAGCATACAATCCCGACATAAAACCTCAGAAAAAATATACCGGAAAATCAAAAACAATTATCAACCACTTTTACGAAAAAATATTGAAAATCACCCCTTCCTCGTTCTATACAAAGACCGCCCATAAAATCGCTAAGAAACGGTATGATTTTGTTGTTAAATTTTTAGACCAATTTAAAAAAGAATGGGATGGCAAAGATTTATAAACTAAACAGTACCACGAACTAGAACACTACGAGAACGGTTCTCGTAGTATTATAAATTATGTTAAACCAAAAAATTGCGGCAATTTTAAATGAGATGGCGGAGCTTTTGGAAATAAAAGGAACAGCTTACAAGCCCCAAGCTTACCGCAGGGCGGCCAAAACTCTTGAAAGTTTGAACGAAGACATTTCCCCTGATTTTAAAAAACTGCCGGGTATCGGGGAGGGTATTTCCAAAAGAATAAAAGAATATTTGAAAAATAAGAGAATTAAAGATTACGAGAAATTAAAAAAAGAAACGGCCATACAGCAGATTGTGACCCATTATTTTGAAACCAAGGGGCTTTCGCTGGAAGAATTGAAAAGAAGCGCCAAGAAAAGAAAAATCGTTTATTCAAGATTCACCAAGCCCGCAAAACAGCTTTTTGAATTGGCCGGCTCCCTTGAAAAGGCAAAAGAAACAATGACCAAGGTGGCTGAATGGGCAAATTCCCGGGGCCTGGATTATTCCATTGAAACGGTTTTTAAAAAATGGCTGGAAATGGACAGATTAAAACCAAAAGAAATCGTCAAAAAGCCGTTTTTCAGAGGAGACCCCATGGTCTGGTCGGAAACCAAGAAAAAATGGTATGTCATTTCGCCCGCAGGCGAGTGGCTTGAATTCGCGGGAAAAGAAAGCGAAATTGAGTGGAGAATAATAAAATAATCCAAATGTTAAAAATATTATTTATCGGGACGCCTGAATTTGGGGCGATTATTTTGGAAAAGCTTATAAAATCAGGCCATAAGCCGTTTTTGGTTATTACGGAAACGGATAAGCCGACCGGAAGAAAGCAAATTATCACTCCCCCGCCGGTTAAAGTTCTGGCAGAAAAATATAAAATCGTAGTCGTCCAGCCAGAGAAAATTGAAAATTATAAATTGGAAATTGAAAAGTTAAAGCCGGATTTAGGAATAATCGCGGCCTACGGTCAGATTCTGCCAAAAGATATTTTGGCTATTCCCCAATACGGATTTCTTAACGTCCATCCTTCTCTTCTGCCCCGCCATCGGGGAGCTTCGCCCATACAATATACGATTTTAAACGGCGATGAAAAAAGCGGCGCAACTATCATCAGAATAACGGAAAAGCTGGATGCGGGTCCAATTTTAGCCCAAAAGGAAATAGAAATAAGCCAAAAAGAAACATTCGCATCTTTACACAATAAATTAGCCGAATTCGGAGCTGAATTATTGATTGAAGCAATACCTAAATTACTGGCTGGCAAGCTTCCTCCCCTGCCCCAGGATGAAACAAAAGCAACTTATACAAAAATCCTAAAAAAAGACGACGGCAAGATTGATTGGCAGAAACCTGCCAAGGAAATCGAGAGAAAAGTGAGGGCTCTTAATCCCTGGCCGGGAACTTATACTATTTATAACGGCAAGAGATTAAAAATTCTAAAAGCCGAATCATCGGGGGAAAGATTAACTATCCAGGAAGTCCAATTGGAGGGAAAAAATCCGATGAGCTTTGAGGATTTCCTTCGGGGCCACCCCGATTTTAAACCATGTTAAAATTTCATCCGAAATTAAGAGAAATCCAAACTCAACGGAGCAAAATCAACGACCTGCTCCGGGAATTTTTTAAAAAGCAGGGGTTTTTGGAAGTCCAGACGCCCTCGTTAGTCAGATGCGCCGGCCAGGAACCTTATTTAACGCCAATGATGGTGGATTTCAGGGATGAAAAAAATAAAAAATACCGGGGCTTTCTGATTACCTCGCCCGAATATTCTTTAAAAAAATTATTGTCTGCCGGGTTTGATAAGATATTTGAATTAGCCAGGGTTTTCAGGTCAAACGAATCTCTTGGCGGAACCCATAACCCTGAATTCACCATGCTGGAATGGTATCGGGCCAATTCTGATTACCGTAAAATTATGGAAGATACCGAAAATCTGGTCTTTTTCTTGAATAAAAAAATAAATCATTCAAAATACTTAAATTACCAGGGGCGAAAAATAGACCTGGCCTTGCCCTGGCCAAGATTACGGCTTAAAGAGGCCTTTTTAAAATACGCAGGGATTGATCTTGAAAAAAAATGGCGAGATTGTTCGCTTAACTCTTGGAATACTAATTTTTACAGCGTTTTTCTAAATGAAATTGAACCGAACTTTCCTAAAGACCGGCCGATAATAATTTACGACTATCCCCTGCCCCAGGCCTCTTTGGCTAAAAGAAAAAGCAAGAATAGTTTTTACGCCGAAAGGTTTGAAGTGTATATCGACGGCCTGGAACTGGCCAATGCTTTTTCCGAATTGACCGACCCTAAAGAACAGCGCTCCCGACTGGTGCAGGAACAAATTTTAAGGAAAAAAATGGGTAAAGACGCTATCCCCCTTGACGAGGACTTCATTTATGCCTTAAAATCAGGGATATTGCCTTCCGGGGGCATTGCTCTGGGAATGGAGAGATTACAGATGCTTTTATTAAATATAAAAGATATAAATAATTTATTGCCGTTTCCCGCACATGATCTCTACCTCTGAATTCCAAAAAGGAATATTCATAATTTTTGAAACGCAACCCTGGATGATTGTCGATTTTCAGTTCGTAAGCCCGGGCAAAGGTTCGGCTTTTTACAGGGCCAAGCTTAAAAATTTGCTTAACGGAAAAATTACAGAGAGAACATTCAAATCCGGAGAAGAATTTGAAGAAATTGAAATAGAGAAAACAAAAGCGAAATTCCTTTACAGCCACAGAGATAAGTTTTTCTTTTTTAGAGAATCAAATCCCTCTTTGCGCTTTGAAGTGGAAAAAGAAACCATCGGAGATGCGGCCAGATTCTTAAAAGCAAACGAAATCGTTGACGTGGTGGAGTACAACGGAAAAATAGTCAGCATTGCCCTGCCAATCAAGGTTTTTCTGAAAGTTGCCGAAGCCCCATCGGGATTCAAGGGAGACACCGCCCAGGGCGGGTCAAAGGTGGTGATCCTGGAAACCGGAGCCGAAATCAACGTCCCTTTATTTATAGACCAGGACGAAATTATCGAGATTAATACTCAAACCGGCGAATACGTCAGAAGGGCGGGAGAATAGCTAGGCATTGTGTTTAATTTCAATGACGTCGCCGTCCTGAATAATATATTCTTTGCCTTCGGTACGGATTAATCCTTTCTCTCTGGCTCGGGCAAAACCCCCCTCATTTAAAAGTTTCTGCCAGTTTATCACTTCAGCTTTGATAAAATGGGTTTGAAAATCGCTGTGAATCTGGCCGGCGGCCTCGGGCGCTGTCTGGCCTTTTTTTATCGTCCAGGCCCGGGTTTCGTCAGGCCTCGTAGTGAAAAAAGTTATCAGGCCCAGAATTTCATAGGCCTTTTTTATTAAAATATCCATTTCCGAGTCCAAGGGCAGGCCCAGCTGACCCCTTTCCTCTTTATTCAAATCTGCCGCTTCAAATTCGGTCAGAACGTCTATTATCAGAAACGGCCAGTTATTTTTCTTAAACTCTTCAATTATATTTTGGGGAACTTCCTCGTCCCGTCCGTTCAACAGATACAATCTCGGCTTCATTGTCAGTAATTGATACTGCTGGATAATTTTTAACTCATCTGCACTAAAATCCTGCTCGCTTAATATTTTTCCGTTAGCCAGGAGCTCTTTAAATTTTTTTGGTATTTCCAATTTTTCCATTGTTTCCAAATCCTTTAATATCAATTCTGTATCCAATATCTCTTTATCGGCCAAAGGATCTATTTTTGATTGAGTGTTGATAATATCCGATTTCAAAAAAGCTCTTAAAACATAAACAATGGCATCGGTTTCCCTGATATTAGCCAAGAACTTATTTCCCAGGCCTTCGCCTTTGTTCGCGCCTTTTACCAGGCCGGCAATATCAAAAAACTCAATCGTGGTGTAGATTTTTTTAGCGGATTGAGTAAGCTCCGCCAATTTATCAACCCTGTCGTCGGGCACGGCAACTACGCCCACATTAGGGTCAATGGTGCAGAAAGGATAATTGGCCTTATCCACCTGCTTTTTAGTTATTGTCTCAAAAAGAGTTGACTTACCCACGTTAGGCAAGCCAACTATTCCTATAGAAAGCGGCATATTATGGTTTTATTTTATGGATCGTTCCTTCTGGATGATTTGGCGGAGAGTAAATAGTGTAGAGTTTAAGCGGCTCGGTTGAAGAGGTGTTGATAATATTATGTTTCGTTCCCGAAGGCACAACCACCGCAAAGCCGTCTCTTACTTGGAATTCTTCCCCGTTTAAGACCGCTTTGCCCGTCCCCTTTTCAAACCTGAAAAACTGGTCCACGGTTTCATGCACCTCTTCGCCTATTTCTTCTTGCGGTTTTAAAGTCATTAAAACCAGCTGGCTATTTTTGGCCGTAAAAATGACTTTCCGGAAAAACTCATTGTTATTGGTATCTTGTTCTATGTTTGTGATAAATCCTTTCATCGCCTTTTTGCAAATTTAATTTTTTTCTCTCCGACCTTTCTCCAAAAATTAAAAGCTTTCTTCAACCAAACCATTCTCTGATAAGGAGTGCTATTCTTAAAAACATAAATTAAATTTTCGTCAACATATTTATTTCCTTTTTTCATTTTGCCTCTGTTTTATTATTTTAAGATTTTCCACATCGATTTTATCTTTAGGTCTGGCCAAAACCGCTTTCATTTTTATCAAATCATCAATAAAAATCACGGGGATATTTAAATTTCCAGTTTTAATAATCTTTTTTCTTTTTAAGATTTGCGCAACATTGGGTAAATTTACACCTATATCTACGGTTTTAAAAGCGTCTTTGGGATGGAAAAAAGACATTACTTTCATATTTTTTTCTTTTGCTAATTTTATCAATATATCTCTTTGAATGAACTCATTTTTTTTAATAGGGACCCTTGTTTTGTAGCCTAATCGCAATAAGGCATCGTAGAGTTTATTTAAATTTGCCTTCTCCAGAGATACAATTAAATCCAAATCTACAGTTAATCTGGCAAAACCAAGCATAACTACCGCCGCCCCGCCGCAAACCGCATAATTTATTTTTGCTTTATTCAGGGCAAGAAATACCTCTTCATAAAGAATATTTTCTTTATTTGCCATAAATATCCAAAAGTTCAACTTCAAATATCAACGTCGCATTTGGCGGGATTACACCTCCGGCCCCCTGGGCTCCGTAGCCTAATTCGGCAGGAATAGTCAGTTTTCTTTTTTCGCCAACTTTCATCCCCGCTACTCCCAGATCCCAGCCCTGGATCACCTGCCCTGTGCCCAAAGTAAACTCAAAAGGTGTTCCCCTGTCTATACTGGAATCAAATTTTGTTCCGTTTTCCAGCCAGCCCGTATAATGGACGGAAACCTTGTCGCCGTTTTTAGCGGCTTCGCCCGTCCCCTCTTTTAAAATTTCTGTTTTCATATTATTTTCCCGCTGCGTATTTTTTGGCTGAAGTAAAAAATATATTCCGATAACCGCCGCTATTGAAATAGCGATAATTAAAATAATCTTCATTTTACAGGTACGGATTTATATAGTTCAGGATCTATCGTCCTGGCAAAACAGACTCTTCCCGTACCGTGATCCCAATTCTGCTGGAAGGAATCGCCGGGGTAATAATAAGGGGCTGGGTAAAGCGCCCCTATCTGCTTGGAACCCGAATCTGTACTTGAAGTTTTAAAGGTTGCGCACAGTTCAAAAGAAAGCGGGTCTTTAATGTTATATTCATACGCTAATTTAGATTCCGGGTCTGCGGGCACCAAAAATCCGGAAATGCTGTCGTTCAAATCGTCAAGAACTGCGGGAAGCGATTCTTTTTTAATCCAATAGTTTATAATCTGGCCCTGGATGGTTTGCAGTTCGCTTATTCTCTGGTCGTCAAACCTGATCTTGCGCTGTTCCGCAGGCGTGCCGATAATGAAAAATCCCGAAATAACGCTGGCTAAAACCACAAATGATATGGCAAAAGCCAGTTTTTTGGGCGTTTTTGAAGTTTCCTGGTCTTTCCTTCTTAAATCCCAAATATAATATCCGAAAACGGCAATTGCCGTCAAAAGCACGACCAGAACCTTCAAAAGAAACCTTACGGTCAGTTCTCCCGACAAAAAGCTGTTAACGAGCATAATAAGGTCAACGATAATTGTTATTGCCGCTACGAAAAGAATAAAATAAAGAAGCCACTTGCGCAATTTAAATTCCCTTCTTTCAGTATTTTTCTTAAGGTCTTTTCCTAACAGCCAGGAAGTCAGTATGTAAACGGGAAGCGCCACTACCAGTATTGAGGTGGATATTCTGACTGAACCGGCTATGCCTGTATAAAAAAAATTAAGGGGATCGGGAAAAAGAAAGCTTATATACTGGATGTAAAGCGTAATAAAATTGATTACGCTCAGATAAAAAGTGACTATGTTCAACAGGTGCAAGAAAACGTTTTTGGGCGCGCTGTAAGTATTCTCCATATTTTCAGTTTACCATATCTAGATATTTATTCCAAGAAGAAGGAACAGGAACGGAAATTTCCTTCCTTTCATTTGCCGTGGCCAATTCAAAGGAGATTGAAGTTGCGCAAAGGCAGATGCTTTTATCTTGCCAAACAATGGGATGTCCCAGCGATGTTAGCTGGCTGCGAATTTGATGGAACCTCCCGGTTTTAAGGTTAATCTTAAGAAGAGAGTATTTATTATTAGAAGCAATAACTTCATAATCAAGTTCGGCTCTTTTTGCGTTTTCATTGGCGTTTTTTTTGAGAAAATCTACTAAGTTCCCTTTGTTTTGTTTTGGCTTGCCCAAAACCAAAGCATGATAGGTTTTTTCGATGGTTCTGTTTCTGAATTGCTCGGAGAGGCGCGAAGCCCCTTTGCTGGTTTTGGCGAACAAAACAATGCCCGAAGCCGGCCTGTCCAGGCGGTGCAGGAGGCCCAAAAATACGTCTCCGGGCTTCTTATACTTTATTTTCAAGTATGACTTCACCTCGTCCATCAGGCATTTGTCGCCAGTGATATCCCCCTGCGTCAGCATTCCTGCGGGCTTGAAAACCGCTATTAAATGATTGTCTTCGTATAAAATTTTAAACATATATCGAGTCCCGCAAAGCAGGACGAAGATGAAGATGAAGTCGCTACTTCATCGCCTTTTAAGCGGCAGATTGGCCGGCGAGATATCCGGTACTCCAGCAGGGCTATTGACAAAGTTTCTTTATTTGATATCGTTAAGATATCACGATGAGAGGACTACCAAAGAGCTTGTCTCTAGGAAATGCCTCTCTTTTGTTTTGTTAATTTTTTCTTAAATATCGGTATAAAGCATCTGATTTCCGGGAACAAAACCAATAAAAAGATATGCTTTTTCTACTCTATATTTATCCTTTAAAAGTTTTCTGAATCTGGCGAAATTTAAATTCCAGCCCTGGCTTTTAACGCCTAAATTAAGATTCTGGCTATCTATAAAAGCATAATTATTTTCCATAAATTCATAATACCACTTTTATTATTTTGCGGCAGACTGATCTATAAACGTGAGCGCCGTGCCGCGCTTGTTCCAGCGGCCAGTCCTGCCGATGCGGTGGATATATTCGTCAAAGGTTGCCGGCACGTCAAAGTTAATGACATGGCTAACATTGGCAATATCCAGGCCCCTGGCCGCTACATCCGTGGCCACCAGAATCTGGACTCTGTTTTCCTTGAACATATTAAGGGCCCTCTGGCGCTGGGAATTATTCTTGTTTCCGTGAATTGATTCCGCCCGGAAGCCCTTTTGGACGAGTATTTTAGAAAGGCGCTCCACTCCGTGCTTAGTCCTTCCGAAAATAAGCACCTTGCTGAACTCTTCTTTAATTAAAAGGTTATCAAGAACTTCTATTTTTGTCTGTCCCTGTTCTATCTTGACGATATCCTGGTCAACGTTTTTGGAAGTGTCCCTGGTCTTTACGGAAACTCTGACGGGATTTATAAGAAACTCTTTGATTATTTTTTCCACTTCAAAAGGAAGAGTCGCCGAGAAAAACAAAACCTGTTTTTCTTTTGGCAATCCTTGCATAATAAATCTTGTATCATTGATAAAGCCCATATCAAGCATGCGGTCGGCTTCGTCCAGCACGACGGTGTTAAAGTCGGATAAATGAATCATCCTTCTTTCTATCAGGTCTTTCAATCTGCCCGGCGTGCCGATAATGAAGTTGTAACGATAGTGAAGCTCGGAAATTTGTTTTCCGATGCCCATTCCCCCTACACAGCAGACGGAAAACATCCTCATCCCCCTGGCGAAAAATTTAAACTCCTGGTCTATCTGCAGGGCTAGTTCGCGGGTCGGAGTAATGATTAAAACCTTTTCTCTGGGATTGAGCAGGACTTTGTTAATAAGAGATATGAGAAAAGCCGCTGTTTTGCCCGTGCCCGTATTGGCTATGCCCACGACATCGGATCCCTCGATGACAGGCGCCATGATTTTATCCTGGATAGGAGTCGGAATTTTGTAGCCCTTGGCAGCAATAGCGCGGATTAACCTCTGGTCGATTTTAAAATCCTGGAATTTATGCTCGGGTATGAAATTTTCAATCTCTTTGGCGTTTTCGTCTATGAGCGCTTTATTTATAAATTTCGCCGGGTCTATTCTTTCCCCGCGCGGAAAGCCCCTGCCCTTAGGAGGAGATTTAGTCAAAAACCTTCTCGATCCCGTGTAACGGAAATTTTTATGATACATAATAAAACGAGGACGAAGTCCTCGTCGGCTTTAGTATATACCAATCTTGTCATTTTGTCAATAAAAAAGGGCGGATTTCTGCATAGTGTAGATACCGCCCTTTGGGACTGGTGAATGACAGGGTAGCTGTGCTACCCGGCGCATTCGTCGAGAAAGGTCTGCTGCGGCCGCTTCGGCTTAGCGGCGGTTTCGGGAATTTTCTTCTCGTCTACCGGCGGTTTGACCTCTTCGGGTTTCTTCTCCTCGGTTTTAACTTCAGCCATGATTAATCCCTCCTTAATTTAATTTATCGCATAACAAACATGCCTGTCAAGCATTTTTAAGCTTCACCTTTGCCTTTCTGCCATTTTACGCCTTTTAACAAAGGGCCGTAAAGATCATCGTCTATATTTATATGAAAATTCCGCAGTTCTTTCTTGGAAGGATTTTTCTCCTGGAATTTTACAAAAGGGATATCTTCAATAACTGCCAAAGGGGTTTGTTCGCTTCCTTCGCCCATCACTAAAACCGCCGCAGCCGATAAAGCATCCGCGATATTTGCCTTTTGCATTTCGAATTCTCTCCCGAATATGTCGCGCTTGCCGATATAACTGTAAATAGGTAAAAACCCGCTGTAAGAAATAGACGCACCCGTCGTTCCCCATCTCAAGGGCGTGGTCTTACTGTCGGTGATAATCACGCCCACTTTTTTGATTGAAAATCTTTTTTGCAGATATTTGCGTGCTTCATTGGCCGTTTTTTGGGGATTTTTGGGCCAGAGAATGTAATAACCGGCGCCGTTGGATTCGTCAATTCCCGCAGAGGCCGCCAGGAGATTTCCTTTGATGGTCACGGTTACGTTATATTTGCTTTTTTCGGGCGGCAGAAAATATTCCGCCTCCTTTTCTATTAATTTTTCCTTGTCGGCTTTCCCGATCTTCACTACTCTCCCCTCGCATATGGAAACAATTTTTGAGGTGATAACAACGACCGACCGTTCCTTAACGGACTTGATATATTTATCCAAGATATTGGCCAAACTTTCCCTGTGCGGCCTTATTTTATGAGTTTTTATGGAAATTATTTTCACCCTTTCAGTTTATCTTTGTTTTAATGAAAATTCAATAAAAAGAAAAAGGGAGCTTACTTTAATTCAGCTCCCTATGGCGCCGGCGCATATCCGTTTCCGTTTAAAGAACGGAGGAACTCCTCTTCTTTCAAAGGATCAACGAATGCGTAAATGCACCAATTTTGCCCGCCATCCATAGTGGACAGGGGCGTGCACGGAATTTTCAGTTCTTTTTGTATTTTATCCAGAACCGAAGCAGGCACGGTCATATGCAAGCGCAGTAATTTATCGTTAACGATTATGTCCGACATGTTAATGTACCTCCTTTTTGAATATTACTTTGCTATATCACAAACAGGGAACAAATGCACTCCCCTTACAACATTTCCTGAAAAAGTAAAGCCCGGGCAAAAAAGAGCGGGTGAGTTTTACTCATCCGCTTCGCCGATTTCCTTATCGCAGACGCGGCAGTGATACTTTATGCCGGCCGAGCCCGACAGAGGATACGGTTTTTCCACGGGGCGCCCTTTAACCCAGCCGCAGCCATCTTTATCTTCTTCTTTTAGAAATTGAGCGAGTCTGAATTGGCAAAAATAAGCTGTTTCTATCGTCCTAACGCGTCCCATAATAGAATCTTCGATAAGGGCTCTTTTGTAATCTCCCTTCGTCCGCCCTTTCAATTCCTCCTCTATAAAAGGTTTGCCGCTCTTCGATTTCAGCTCTTCGAGTGTCGGGGCAATGATGCCCTTTTCCGCAGCTATCTTTCTCAACTCAATCGGATCATTATCAGAACCTCTATACGGAATTATTCTTGACATTACTGTTCCCTCCTTTCTTTTTACTATATTCCTTTTACAACATTTTGAAAAAAAGTAAAGCCCGAACCCTTCGATACGCTCAGGGTAAACAAAAAACCGCCCGAATGGCGATAAAAAAACGGGGGCAGTTTAATAAAAATTAAATTGCCCCCTTGGCTAACGCATTTATTCTATTCTTCGGTAGATTTCCTCGAGGAAATTTGCGACAGACTTCATGCCCTGAATCCTCATCATCCTTTGAGACACCCCCTCGCGCGCCAGAAAACGCAATGTCTGGATAATGCTCATCCCGATTAAACGTTCTCCGGACTGCCAGCCCATCAATTGCAACAGCCTGTCATCCGTCACTAAAGAAAATTCGCACAAAACAGCTTCTTCTCTTGTGCCGGTGCGGTGCTGTCTGTAACCCTGCCCATGAATTGATTGCCGTTCGTATTTTGACAACCATTCCAGCCATTGGCCTTCCTGGGTGAGAAGGAGTTGTCTGCTGTAAAAAAAGTGCGCTCCTTGTCCGTCTGGCAGATCGCCTTCAACGCCGTGGCTTAGGCTTTCGACTGTAACGCAGGGCGTGTTTAAGGCGATTTCTTTTGGCAGTACGACGATTTTTTCGTCTGTCACCCTTTGTGAGTAGTCGCTGATACGGCAATTCAGAAGTTCTTTTATCGGCTGGAATTTGGGGAAATACTTGAGGCGCGGCTTGCATTCAGCCAAAGCAATCTTCACGATTTCCAGCCATTCTTTTGGTTCTATCTCCGACCTTTTTACCGTGGCTCTGCCCAGAACTATGGCGAGTTTGTTGGACGAATCCATTTCCAAACCTCCCGTTTCGGCCCGTTTGAACCGAATTGTTAAATTTCTGCTTATCAGCAGATGTTTTATTAAATCAACTTTTATGCCTTTTGTCAACCACACGAGCGATGGCGAAGTGTGAAGATGAAGTCGCTACTTCATCGCCTATTTTAATTATATTTATTTAAAAAATAGTGTCAATTAAGCGATTTTTCTCTCATACTTTTATAATACCAAAAAATAGAGCGGGTGGAATTTTATCCGCCCGCTCTTTGGAGGAAATCTTTAGCTATCCGCCCCACAGATTGGAGGGCTATCTCAAGTCCAGGAACATCGAGAGGATGAAAAAAATCAATCACGATCCTGCCAACCTCGGCATCAAACCAGCAAAGTTTCTTTCTTCCGTGGGCGGTGAACAGAAACTTATTTATTCTGGACCCCTTAGAATGTTTCTTTATAATTCGGAGAAGGATTTCATCATATTTAAGAAGCTGTAACTCGATCTTTCCCTTCTCTTCCTCGGAATCTGAAATTTTAATATCAATCCCCTCTTTGCTTAACCGTTCAACAAAATCGTCAATAGTAAAGAGCGCAGTCCTATCCTGGTTTTTCATTTCTCTCCCCCTTTAAATTTGCTTTTTTTATTATATCACAAAAAACCGCTTAATTGGAGGTTTTTTCTTCAATGGACTTATCCGGCTAAATTTTGATTATTTTATACGGCGGATAATATACCTTGTGCGACGCTTCGGGTTAAATTTTGATTATCTAGCTATTTTTACGCTAAATTTACCACTTAACTTTTTTGTCCCCTTTTTTAATTTTTGCTGTTGCAGTTTATCGGATTCTTTCGTTGCGGGTGTTTCAATTTCCTCAATGAATAATTTTTTCTTTTTTCTTGCATAAATATCAGGAATAACGCCTCCAATTTTTGGGGGTCTAGCTCTTTTAGGTAAATCAGCCCATACACGATAACCCCTTTTCTTATAATAATCTAGACGTTGTTGAACTTTCCGATCGTGTTTCGCTTGCCCAATTTTTCCTCTTTTTATCATAACTTTTTTTCTTAATTAATTATTAATTCTTCAATTTTTTTTATCTAATTTTAGTTGATTAGACGATCATTTTAATTTAATTACTAAAAGAATTAGTTATATCTATCCTATACTTAACTGCCTCAATTAAATTGTTTCTTTCCCATGCGGGCGTATCTACCGGGATAAATCCGAAGTGGTAAAACTTTCTATCGAGTGTTTCCGCATCACAATTTAAACCATTATTTCTTTCATCGATCTTTATATAAAGAAAAGACTTATGAAGCATATATAGCAAACATCCCGTATCTTTGAAGTAGTTAAATTTTGTATCAAACTTATCCTTATTTAAATAATCCACTGTTTCCAAATAAATTCGTTTTGCATTTTGGTAGAAATAATCTCCACTTTTGTCATACGTTATAAAAGCATCCACTAGTTGATTTCTTGTCGCGTTCAAGAAACGTGTTTGTTCAAGATAATATAATAAAAAACGATAGTTAATAATGCCAAGTTTTTTCTGAAGTAAGTCATGTAATTTTCCACTAGGCTCATACTCGATGAAACTTTCTGGTAAATCAGCAACGGCAGTTGAATTCTTAAATTTCTCATTATTATTCGAGTTTGTCATAAATATATCTTCATTTGCCACAATGCTTCGATATAGATAAATTATCTCATCTTCTGTCTTTTTTTCCTGTTGCCACCATGGTGCGAAGAAAGCAATAAAAAATGATGCGATTACTGCGATTAAAGCAATAATCCATGTGCGTCTTGCATGTTGCGCATTTTTTGCGCTCCTAACACGTTCTTGTAATCTAGCCTCCGCGATGTTGCTTGCGCCAAAATCACGATCGGGATAAATATCCCCCATCACAACGCCTAGCTCTTTTGCTTCTTGAATGAGTTCTTGACCTTGTTTTTCCTTTTGTAATTTAAAAAACATATTTTACTCACTTTATATTTTTATTCCTCAACTTCGGGCTAGATTTTGATTATTTTTAAATTTTTATAGAATAATTTCGTGCCGGTGAAGCTATCTCGCTATCACAATTAATTACAAAATTAATCCTTGAACACATCGGGAGAATATTTTTTAGCGGCTTCAAAAATAAGTTTCAGACGAGCATTTTGGAATAAACCATCACTATATGCCCCTTTAGTCCAAAGTGCTTCGTCTTCTGGAATAAAGTGTAACTTAGCGCGTTCAATATACTGTGGAAGATAACCTACCGGTCCCTCATCGCCGATTGATGCGTTAACCGGTTTGTGCACAAAAGTAATGTTTGCAAGATTGCTCACTACGTTTTCTACTTCAGACGGATCCTCAACGTCGTCAAGCTCAAGTTCTCGTTTAAGATATTCCTGTGGAAAAATATGGTGTTTTTCTAATTCCTTAATGTCGCGCGAAGCAATAAGTTGCGCATCCCAATCCTCTGCCCCGTTCTTCGTGAGTAAAATATATAAAAGAAAAGTGAATGCCTTGTTCGCCTCGCGCAATACGTTTCTTTCTAGTCCATCCTGTATATACTCAAAATTAATATGCTTTCGAACTTTCATCGTGGATTGCAATTCAGAGAAAGGAAAAATATCTGAATCAAGGATTATGTTCATATCGCGGTTCAATCGAGTATCAACACTGGCGCTATAATGACCATTTAGATTAGTTAAAATAAACCAAGCGGTCATTCTTTTTCGATCCGAATCGGACATTTGATCAATACTCTCAATATTAATCTTCCCAAAATATGTTGAAATAGGGATCAAGGTTGTTTGAGATGGTATAAGTCGAACATTACGAATTCCGAATTCTTTCTCTAAAAAACCAAAGGTTAGTCGAAGTGCACGTTCACTAGTTTTAAATCGTTTATCTAGATCTTCCGGTGAAATTCCTCTAATCTTTTCGATGTTTGCCTTAAATTGCTTCGGTTTCGCCAATTGTGTTTGAGAAAGGCCTAGATTGGAAAAAACGGAGCGCATTATTGGTTGCATTGTTACTTCTCGGCTTTCAAATTCTCTATACAAATTTAATACCCGCGTCTTTAATTTTCCACTCAATGTGCCAGCCATGAATGACAACATAAGCTCAACGTTGCCAATTTTGATTCCTTCCTTATTTATACGAATGAACGCTTCGGCCATCCTTGAAAAAATATTTTCTTCTTCATCGGCATCTTTCTCGCCAGTAGTTTCCATAATATATTGTGGTATCGGGTATTCTAGAATCTTTTGGGCGATTGATCTTATTTTATTAAAATCGGCTCCAGTCGTATTGTTTTTGAGTTCTGATAACGTTTCGACATCGTGACGACAAAATGCTTTTACAATCTTCGAACAGTCAATGCCTCTATTTCTGTGTCTCATGAATTTATCAGATGCCGGATCATAAGCAATTGGATCACAAGTAATCGTCTCTCCACCGCGCTTGATTGACCAATCATTAAAAAGCAGAAGTATAGATGCTGTCCGCTGTTGACCATCGATTACAAAATATCTGTCTTGTGTATTTGACGGTACGCCATCAATTATCGGAGCAGAGGTAGGATCAATAGTTGAGGCCACTTCCGGCGATGGTTTCCAAAGGATCGTAGCCCCAATAGGATAATTCTGAACGATTGAATCAAGTAATTCTTTTATATTATCCGCATCCCAAACATACTGACGCTGAAATGATGGAAGCCAGTATTTTCCTGACGGAATTTCTTCATTTATTAATTCTTGAATTGTCTTTTTTCTAACGTCAATGCTAATATTTGACATAATTTTATTTCTCAATATTTTGTTTAGTTTACTTTATTTTAAACAAAAAAGCTTGCTACGGCAAGCCTTTCTGTAATATCTAATTTTAGCTCAAGTATCTCCGTGGATCATTCTTATAAGTCCACTCATTCTGAATTTTACCATCTAAACCGTGAATTTTTACCTGACTGGGCTGACTAATTTTTGCAAAAGAAACTGCTGTTTTTACGGCCTGCTCTTTTAAATCAAACGATCCGACACTCATATTAAGATCTGCTTGTTTTATATCCCAATTATCAGTCCCATTATTATGTACGACATGAAAAACCTTTCGTGCCATATTCTTTATAAGCTTTTTAATTATTATTCGTCGACCTTTAATTTAATTTAAAACCCCTATTTTAAGGGGCTTTTGTTTTATTCTATTCCTTCGAAAAACCCCGTCAAACGAGCATTATTCCCGATTAAATTATAGAGTTATCCACAGTTGACGCTTTGTATGTTCGGTAAATGTTCGGTATAATATATTAATGCTAACCCCTAAACAAAAACAGATTTTTGAATATTTAAAGAAATATATCAAAACAAAAGGTTATTCCCCTTCCCTTGAAGAAATGGGTAAACATTTTAGATTATTTAAATCTACTATTCATCAACACGTGGAAGCTTTAAAAGAAAAGGGTTATTTAAATAAATTAAATAACCAAGCTCGTGCCATAGAAATTATAGAATATAAAAAACCTTCCGGTTTAATAGAGATTCCGCTAGTTGGCACAATAGCTGCGGGCCAACCAATTGAAGCAATTGAATTACCGGGTGAAACCGTATCTATAGCAAAAAATGAAATTAATAAGTTGGGAAATTACTATGCTCTAAGGGTTTCAGGAAATAGTATGATAGATGATGGAATCTTTAATGGAGATGTAGTGATAATAAGAAGACAGCAAACGGCAGATAATGGACAAACGGTGGTAGCAATTATTGATAATAACGAGGCAACCCTTAAAAGAATATATAAAGAAAAAAATAGTATAAAATTGCAGCCCGCTAATCAAGAGATGCTTCCTATTTATAGAAAAGAAGTGGAGATAAGAGGGATCGTAATAAAAATTATTAGAAATTTAGAGAATAATATACAAGAAATAGAAAAAATAAATTTAAATAATCCCTTTTTCAAATCACAACTTATTACTTATATCGGCAACAAGCGAAGATTACTTCCTTTTCTTTATGAGGGATTTTCTAGGATAAGAAATAAATTAGGCAAAAGGAAATTAGTTGTATTCGATGGTTTCGTTGGAAGTGGCGCAGTCGCCCGCTTGTTAAAATATTTTGCGAGCGAGCTTCACGTTAACGACCTAGAGGATTATGCGGAAACAATAAATCGTGCGTATCTTGCCAATAAATCAGAGTTAGATGTAAATAAATTGGAAAAATATATAGATTGGCTAAATGAGAATAAGTTAAAAATAAAAACTGGTTACCACGGCTTCATAGAAAAAAAATACGCCCCGAAAAACGACAATAAGATTAAGCTCGGCGAAAGAGTCTTTTATACGAACACTAATGCAAAAATTATTGATAACTTACGGAGATTAATTGATGAAGTGCCAAAGCAATACAGGCATTTTTGTCTCGCCTCACTCTTAGTGAAAGCATCTGTGAACACAAACACTTCAGGTGTTTTTAAAGGTTTTCACAAACGAAACGGCAATGGGCACTTTGGAGGAAAGGGTGAAAACGCTCTTTCCCGAATCAAGCGAGAGATTGCTCTTGATGCGCCAGTTTTTTCTGACTTTGAATGTCCAGTTTTTGTTCACAAAAAAGACGTAAATGAATTAGTTCGCGATAAAAATATTCCATTTTTTGATTTAGCTTATTACGACCCGCCATATAATCAACATCCCTACGGCTCTAATTATTTTATGTTAAATATTATTAATAACGGCGGGGAAACTGAAATACAAGATGGAGTAAGCGGGATCGCCAAAGAATGGAATAGATCCCCTTACAATAAAAGAAACATTGCTGAGGAAGCAATGGATAGACTTTTAGCTGATACGAGAGCACGATTTGTTGCAATTTCGTACAACAACGAGGGAATAATCCCTATTAATAGCTTCAAAAAAATTCTCTCTAAGTATGGTAAATGGGAATTAATGGAACAGGACTACAATACTTATCGTGGGTCAAGAAACTTACACAGTAGAGATATTAAAGTAAAAGAATTACTTTGGATTCTCGAAAAAAATAACTCTTAGATCTCTCCTGATTTCCTTAAGTGATTAATCGATTTGTCAATTACTTTTAGCATTGTCTCTGTAATTTCTCGAGCACTCCATTTTGGCATGCGAGCAAAAATCGTTGCAGGACAAATCTGAGTCTTTCCATGTCTAAAACAATCTACGTAAACCCTATTAAGAGACAGCCAATCGTTTCCGGCAATTAATCTCATTAATATAGAAGAGTCTTTTCCTTCGAAGCGGCCTGAATACGGCTGTTTTTTAAAAATCTCGAAGTTCTTCTTCAAAAAGAAATCAAATCCATCACAGAAGACTACATAGGGATTATATCCATAAAAACTAGTCAATGTTTTGATCGCGTTTGCATTTTTAGCAAATCGCTCTATCGCATTTCCTTGCGCTTGGGGCGGCCGATCTTTTATTAAGATAGAGGGGTCCCCTTTTCTCTTTCTCCAATCAAAATCACTTATTGGAGTATAACCATCGTATTCACCCTGATGTTTAACTTCCAAAGCCCCGATTATATGATTAAATTTATCTTTTTTCGATTGAACAAAAAATATTCCACCATCAGGTTTTATGCCACCAGCAGAATTAAAAGCTTGTAAATCTCCTAATCTTCTTTTCGGCAAGCTTGGTAAACCGACTGATTTTTCTCCACGATTTATATATCCAAGAGCATAAAGAGCATCAAGATCTTTAAGGCCTAGAGTTTTGAAATTATTAAAATTTAATTCAGGATATTTTTTTAATATTGTTTCCCAAACTATATTTGAAGCAGCTTGAGCTACATCCTCTTGGTATTTTGAAACAAGATTAAACGGCGAACTAATTCGCGTTTTTAGATGTTTACGATGTCTTTTTTCCATATCTTTCTTCCTCCACTCTACCCCTTCGACGCGCCCACTTCAAGGCTCTAGGTTTTATAAATGTCGTACAAACATAGATTGTAAGACATAAATAAAAAAGGGGTGGTTGCAATATAACAATCCATCGCCTCGTTCAGTTCAATACAGTGTTGACATTTGGTAGAATTGATGGTATTGTTTTGCCAGTAAAAGGAGGTGAGTTATAGTGAACAATAATCTTGGCGGAATCATAAAACAGCAAAGAAAAGCCCTGGATATGACTCTAAAAGAGATCTCTGAAAAGTCAGGGGTATCTCCTTCGTATCTTGGACGAATAGAAAGGGGAGAGCGTTTCCCTTCCGGCTACATTTTGCGAAAGCTTGCCAAACCTTTAAGATTTGGCGAAGAAGAACTTCTGCGTTTAGCCGGTTTCCTTTCTCCTGTCAAAAAAGAGGGTGAGAAAAGTATTCCCGGCCGCTTAGACCCGGTGGTCGCCGGAATGTTAGCAGAGGAACCGCTGGAAATCCAGCGAGCAGTTATCGGGCTCCTTAGTATCATAAAAGTTCTCGCTCAGGGAATTACGAGCCAATGAGAGGGCTGTGATGTTTTTCGCAAAAGCGAAAACTCCAGCCCCTTTTTTTTGTTAGGAAAAGCTCCGGGCCTACGATTCGAACGTAGATAAAGGGCTTCAAAGGCCCTTGGCCTGCCGTTAGCCGAGCCCGGAATGCGCGATTATTTTAACTTAATTTGCCTGGATTTTCAACCCCGATATCGCCTCTATTATCGCCAGTTCCAAAGGCAGCTGGGGTATGGGCGAATACTTCATTTTATTCTGGGCCTCCAAAAAAAGATTTAAAATGTTCTGGATTTCCGTTTCCGTAAAAACTGCGGCCTGCCTTTCCATTTTTTCCAGTTCTTCCTTGGTCAACCCGGCAACAAGCTGACTGCTGATTTTTAAAAGCAGGGTCTGCCTTAAATAATTAATCAGGGCCTTGGCAAATTCCTGGAAATCCAGGCCCTTGTCCCCTGTTTCGTTCAAAAAATCAATTGCCTCTTTTATTTTTTTCTGGCACAAAAATTCAACAAATTGGCTGATTAAACCGATTTCCACCAGCCCCAATATTTCTTTAATATCTTCGGCTTGCAGTTCCTTGCCCGTATCACCGGAAAAAGTTACTGTCTGGTCCAGTAATCCTATGGCGTCCCGCAAAGACCCTGCCGCATTCAAAGCGATCAATTCCAAGGCCGCTTTTTCTATCCTGATTTTCTCTTTGGCGGAAATTATTTCCAATTCTTTTATTATTTCAGGAACTGTCAGTTTCCTGAAATCAAACCGCTGGCAACGAGAAATGATGGTCGGAATCATTTTATGGATTTCCGTTGTCGCTAAAATAAAAATAGCGTGGCTGGGCGGCTCTTCCAATGTTTTTAAAAGGGCGTTGGAGGCCTCTTTGGTAAGCTGGTGCGACTCGTCAAAAATAAACACCTTGTACTTTGATTTTGTCGGGACAAACTTAACCCCCTCCTTCAATTCTTTTATTTCGTCGATGCCCCTATTGGAAGCGGCGTCAATTTCAATCAAGTCCAGCGCATTGCCCTGATTGATTTCCAGACAGGAAGAGCATTTATTGCAGGGTTCCGCCTCATTATCTTTTCTATTTTGACAATTGAGCGCTTTGGCCAGAAGCCGGGCTATGGTGGTTTTTCCAGATCCCCGAGGCCCGGCAAATAAATAGGCGTGGGAAATTAGGCCGGAAGAAATAGCGTTGGTCAGGGTTTTGACCACATGCTCCTGGCCGATTACTTCCCCGAAAGTCCGGGGCCGGTATTTTCGGTATAAAACTAAAGACATATTCAGCTAAAGCTTCAGCTCTTAAATACAATAAATTTATAGCCCAAAAAGTTCCAGGCCATGGCGCAAAATGTGGCAACAATGGCTCCGACATTGGCCCAAATCGTGTCCGAAACGCCAGAAAATGTGAACGGATTCCCGATGACATTCACCACCAAAGAAGCGACCCCGACGTTAATCCCGAAACCGATAACGCTTACTATGAAAAATTGGCTGAATTCCCTCCCAGAGCTTTTCTTGTCCGCCGAAGCTTTAGCGAAGGCGGAGAAGGTCCAGAATTTATTTAAAATATAAGAATTGACCACGGCAACCGTAAAAGAAATTCCCTTGAACGCCGAATATCCAAAACCCGAAGCAATGCCGGTTATAAAAATAAGCAGATTCAGAACGCCCAAATCAATGAGAGTGTTTAAAATACCGACCAAAACAAATTTTCCCGCCTGTTTAATTACTAATGCGTCCATAATTTTTGCGTTTATTATACAGCCACCAACCAATGGCCGCAATTATTATAATTATAATCAGCCAGTCGAATTTCCGGAAATAAATTTCGAGATTTTTCCAATTTTCTCCGCTGATAATCCCAAGGTAAGTTAAAAAAAACGCCCAGGGCAGAGAACCCAAAAAAGTATATAAAGAAAACTTCCAAAACGGCATACGGGCGATACCGGCGGGTAAAGAAATAAAAGTTCTGACCACGGGAAGCATTCTTGAAATAAATATGCTGAAATTACCGTATTTTTTAAACCAGTTGTCCGCCAATTCTATCTCCTTATGGGAAATTAAAATATATTTTCCGTATTTTTCCAGCAAAGGCCTTCCGCCGTAAAAACCCAAAAAGTAAGCGATAATTGAACCGGCTAAGTTTCCTAGTGCTCCCCATAAAACCACAGTCATAAAAGAAAATGTTCCTTCCCAGACCAAAAAACCGGCAAAGGGCATAATGATTTCGGAAGGAATGGGGATTAAAGCGCTTTCCAAAGCCATCAGGACAAACACTCCACCGTATCCCCAGCTTGAAATAAGATTTATTATAAACGTGCTGACCAGCGCCAAAAATTGGTACACCATCTGCTAATTTTATCACACATTCCCAAAAAGGCAAAAAAATAGTAAAATAAATAAACTATGTTAAAAGTTTATAATACTCTCTCGCGGAAAAAGGAGGTTTTCAAGCCGCTAAAAAGCAAAAGGGTCAATCTTTTTGTCTGCGGGCCGACCGTTTATGATTCCAGCCACATAGGACATGCCAGGACTTATGTTGTTTTTGACATGGTCGCAAAATATCTCAGGCAAAAGGGCTTTGCTGTTTTTTATCTGCAGAATATCACCGACCTTGACGATAAAATCATAACCCGCGCCAAAGAAACAAAAACCTCCTGGCGAACGTTAGCCCGGAAATTTGAAAAAGAATACCTGAAAGATATGAGGGATTTGAAAATCAATTCCGTTTCCAAATACGCCAGAGCCACCGATTACATTAAAGAAATCATCGGCCAGATTAGCCGGCTTTTAAAAAAGGGCTATGCCTATAAAATTAAAGACGGCATTTATTACGATATTTCCAAATTCAAAGATTACGGCAAGCTTTCGCGGAGAACCGTTCTCCGCGCCGAAGACGCTATTTCCCGGATTGACGAAAGCGTCCAAAAAAGAAACAGGGGAGATTTCTGCCTGTGGAAGTATGCGAAACTAGGTGAACCGATGTGGGATTTTAAAACAGGTAAATACCTCGGGGTGGCAGGCCCCGCCTTCGCTAAAGCTTCGGCGGGCAAGCCCGGCTGGCACATAGAAGACACCGCCATTACCGAAAAGCATTTTGGCTCCCAATATGATATCCACGGCGGGGCAATGGATTTAATTTTCCCCCATCACGAGGCCGAGATAAGCCAGATGGAAGTAATTTCAAATAAAAAACCTGTGGTTAAATACTGGCTCCATACAGGATTTTTGACGGTAAATGGCCAGAAAATGTCAAAATCCCTGGGAAATTTTATCACGATTAAAGATTTTCTAAAAAATAATTCGGCTCGGTTGCTTAGATTTTTAATAATAAAATCCCTTTACCTGTCCCCCATCAATTATTCGGTAAAAGAAATCAGGCAGGCAAAAAAAGAATTGGAGAGAATAGACAATTTTATCGGCGAATTAAAGCTTGTTGAAGTCAGACTTCCAAGGACGCTGTTGAAGTCTGACTTCAACAAGCAATTTGAAGCAGCGATGGAAGATGATTTTAACACGCCTAAAGCCATGGCGGTTATTTTTGGATTGATGCGCCAAAGGGATTCTTTAAACTCTCAGGATGCTTTGGAATTTTTTAAAAAAGCTGATGAATTTTTTAACTTTATTTTCTGGAAAACACCTAAAGAAATAATCCCCCAAGAGTTGTCCCGCTTGGCGGGACAACGCCAAAAATACCGGAGAGAAGGACTCTGGCAAGAAGCCGACAAAATCAGGGAAAAAATAAAACGGCTCGGCTGGCAGGTGGAAGATACGTCAGAAGGTTCGAAGTTGAAAAAACTTTAACCTTGTGATATTTTGAAAACATGCCCGAAGACCTAAAAGACAAGCTGCCTCCCCAGTCAATTGAAGCCGAACAATCCCTGCTGGGCTCTTTGATGCTGGATAAAGACGCCATTATAAGAGTGGCGGATATTTTAACTGCCGACTCTTTTTACCAGAAAGCCCATCAGGAAATCTACGGCGCCTGCCGTGAACTTTTTGAAAAAGGAGAACCCATTGACCTTCTCTCGGTCGCCAACCGGCTGAAAGAAAAGGGAGTTTTAGAAGAGATCGGCGGCAACAGCTATCTGACGGAACTGATAAACTCTGTGGCCACTCCCGCCCATGCTTCAAATTACGGGAAAATCGTGCACAGAAAAAGAATCCTACGGGAATTGATCAGTGCTTCCCATGATATTTCCAGGATGGGATATGACGAAAGCGAAGATATCAACGTTCTTCTGGACAAAGCGGAAAAAAGAATTTTTGACATCGCCCAAAAAGGCCTTAGCCAGGATTTTGTGCCGGTTAAAGCCACCCTGGAAGACGCTTTTGAAAGAATCGACCGGCTTTCCAAGCAAGGCGCCGGATTAAGGGGGCTGGCCACCGGTTTTAACAATCTTGATAATATGCTGGCCGGCCTGCAAAAATCTGACCTGATAATTTTAGCCGCTAGGCCCAGTTTGGGAAAATCGGCTTTTGCCCTGAATATGGCGGCCAATATCGCCGTCAATGAAAAAACGCCGGTCGGGATTTTCTCTTTAGAAATGTCCAAGGACCAGGTTGTTGACCGTTTGATTTCCAGCTTCTCAACGGTGGACTTATGGAAATTAAGAACCGGAAAATTATCCAGCCAGGGCGAAGACAATGATTTCACCAAAATCCGGGAAGCAATGGGAATTCTGTCGGAAGCGCCAATTTATATTGATGACGCCTCTTCCCCCACTATTTTGCAGATGAAAGCAATGTGCCGGAGATTGCAGGCCTCAAAGGGCCTGGGGCTGGTTATTGTTGATTATTTGCAGCTGGTTGAGCCCCTGAATCCCGACGCCCCGCCCGTCCAGCAGGTCACGGAAAGCTCCAGGGCCTTAAAGGGCCTGGCCAGAGAATTAAATGTTCCGGTTATGGTGGTTTCACAGCTATCCAGGGCGGTTGAGCAAAGGTCTCCCCAGATTCCCCGGCTTTCCGATTTGCGGCTGTCTGGGTGCCTGACGGGCGACACTCTCTTAATGCGGGCCGATACCGGAGAAAGAGAGGAAATTAAAAATTTAGTCGGAAAAGAAAATATACCGGTTTACGCTTTGAATGAAAATTGGAAATTAAGCACGGCTAAAATTTCAAAAGTTTTTTCTAGCGGGAAAAAGAAGACGTATTTGTTGAAAACGAGGAGCGGATTTGAGATTAAGGCCTCGGCAAACCACCCATTCAGAAAATTAGACGGCTGGATTTCCTTGGAAGAATTAAACATCGGGGATAAAATCGCCACGCCCAAAAAACTTTCCCCCTCTCTGCCTAAAAATGAAATGAATAAAGAAGAAATTATTCTTTTGGCTCACCTTCTTGGAGACGGCTGCGTGGTAGAGCGCCAACCAATTCATTACACCTCAGGCGATAAAGTGAACATCGAAATTGTTGGGAAAACGGCTAAAAAATTATTTAAAATAAAGCCCAGGGTTGTTCCTCAAAAAAATTGGTATCATATTTATCTGCCCTCTCCTTATTATCTCGCCCGCGGAAAACACCACCCGATTATTGATTGGTTTTCTGGCTTAGGGATTAAAAAGGCGAGATCTTTTGAAAAATACATCCCTCAGACCGTATTCGCATTGGACAACGAAAATATAGCCCTATTTTTGCGCCATCTTTGGTCAACCGACGGGAATATCAGCTCCAAGCGCCTTAAGGGCAGAAAGCCGTCAGCCGCTATTTATTACGCCAGCACCAGTGAAAAACTGGCAATGGGCGTAAAACACCTCCTTTTAAGGTATGGCATCAGAAGCAGGATTAAACCCCAAAAGAAACAGAATTACCGAATTTGCTATCAAGTGCAAATTCAAGGAAAGGAGCATCAATTAAGGTTCTTAAAAGAAATCGGAGTCTTCGGCAAGAAAGAAAAAATTGCTCAAAAACTTATAAAAAATCTTGAAGAAATCACCCCTAACACCAATTTGGATGTTGTTCCAAGGGAGATTTGGCAAAATACAATTGACGGATTAAGGCAAAAACGCGGGTTATCCTGGGGAGAATTTTGCACGGGGATGGATATGAGCAGCGGCGGAAAAAAATCTTTGTTCAGAAACGGAGTCGGGACATTAAGGCTGGAAAGAATCGCTAATTATCTTTGCGCTCCCAAGCTTTCGGCTTTGGCCCAGTCAGATGTTTTCTGGGACGAAATTGTATCTATTACTCCCTTGGGAGTTGAAGAGGTTTTTGACGCCACCGTTCCCGGAAATCATAATTTTGTGGCAAATGACATTATCGTCCATAACTCCATTGAGCAGGATGCCGACGTGGTGATGTTCATATACCGGGAAGACAGGTACAGGGAAAACACGGAGAAAAAAGGAATTGCCGATATTATCGTGGCCAAGCACCGGAACGGACCGGTCGGTCAGGTGGAAATTTATTTTGACGAGAGAACGGTCACCTTTAAAAATCTGGAAAAGGGCTACGAGCAAGAATAAAATTTCTTTCTAATGTATTCCCCGACGATTCAAAAATTAATTGATCTGTTTTCCAAATTCCCGACGGTCGGACCCAGAACGGCCGGCCGTTTTGTTTTTTATCTGATGGGAAAAAATAAAGAAGAAGTCAAAGAAATATTGCAGTCAATCGCCTTCCTTAAAAATCATGTAAAAATATGCCCTTCTTGCTTTAATGCTTACGAGCCTTCGACGGGCTCAGGCCAAAAGGGCGAATTTTGCCAAATTTGCTCTGATCCGCGGCGCGATAAAGCTCTTTTGTGCGTTGTGGCAAACGAACCCGATCTGGAAGCGATTGAAAAAATCAAGAAATACAAAGGATTTTATTTTATCCTTGGCGGCACGGTTTCGGCTCTTAAAAAAACCGACATTGAAAAATTGAGATTTAAGGAATTAGGAGAAAGAATCAAAGGCCGGCCCGAAATCAAGGAGATTATTCTGGCCTTAAATTCCACCGGCGAAGGCGAAGCCACGGCTTTATATTTAGAGAGATTATTGAAACCCTTCGGCGCGGCTCAGGGCAAGAAAATCACCCGCCTGGGGCGGGGCTTGCCTGTCGGCGGAGAGCTGGAATACGCAGACGAAGAAACTCTTAGTTCGGCCCTTGAGGGCCGGAGATAGTTTTTATTTCCACTTCGGTAAATTGCTGCCTGTGGCCCTTTTTGAGATGGTAGCGCTTTTTGGCTTTGTATTTGAAAATAATGACTTTTTTGGCTTTCCCCTGTCTTAATACCTTGCCGACAACTTTAGCGCCCTTAATAGTTGGAGATCCGATCTCCAATTTATTTTGTTTTTCCAATAATAAAACATCGTCAAAAACGACTTCGTCGCCTTCTTTTTTCGCCAACTTCTCCACTCTAATTTTTTCTCCCGGGGAAACCAGATACTGCTTCCCGCCTGTTTTTATCACAGCTAACATATAAAATATAATTCGAATTCTACGAATCACTATCCGAACACTACGAATATTCGTATCATTCGGATATGAATTCGCAACATTCGGATTGTATTCAATCTGGTTTATCCAACTTTTTAGTGTCTCCCAATTCTACCAGTTTTTCTACCTTCTCGTCAAGCAGGGACAAGCGCTTTTCCGAATCGTCGTAAGCCGAAGAGGCGTTCTTCAGATGACTTCCCAGCTTGCGGAATTCATCCATTAATTTAGCCGCATCCTGGTGAACCTTGGCCAGTTTCTTTAAAATCTCCTGGGTCTGTTTTGAAACCTGGGTATCCTTGAACCAGTGCTCAATGGTTCTCAAGGTCAGATAAATCGTATTGGGCGAAGTCAGAATCACTTTTTTTGACCAGCAGAAGCTGGTGATATCCACGTCTTTGCCGATATTATTGATAATCTCGTAGTAAATGGCTTCAGCAGGAATATACATTAAGGCAAAATCGGTCGTGCTTTCCGATGGCAGGATATATTTTGAAGAAATTTCCAGAACCCGGTTTTTAACGTCTTCCAAAAAATTTTTCTTGAAAAACTCTTTTTCCGTTTCTGAAGCCGCATTTGCCATTTTATCAAAGTTTTCCGAAGGGAATTTGGAATCTATAGGCAGAACCCTGCCGTTGGGCAACTTTAAAACGGCGTCAACCTGCTCGCCCGAAGGAAAAAGATACTGGATTTTATAGAGCTCTGCGGGAAAATGCTGGGCCAGAATGTGCTCCAAAGAGGCCTCGCCCCACTGGCCCCTTAATTTCGGGGATTTAAAAATATCCTGGAAGGTGGAAACGTCTTTCACGCTTTCCTGGACCTGCTTTAAATCTTCCCTTATTTGCGTCGCCTCTTTGGTGAAAGAGGAAATCTGGTCGTTCATATTCTTTGATTGTCCAAGCATTAAATCAGTGATCCTTCTCTCTAGATCCCTGATGGAATCTGACTGGCTCAGGTCGGTTTTTGATTTTCGGCTCAAAAAAATAAAAAGGCCTGCTCCCCCCGCCCCCAATATTAAAACCAGAATAACTAACAGAATTTCAGTCATTAAACCATATTAGCAATAATTTCAGCAAAAATAAATGCGAGATAGAGGCTGGCCAGCAAAAGGCCCTCTTTTTTTGTTATTTTTTGACTTGTTTTAATGAAAAAGAAAAATAGAACGGCCGAGACCAGCAGGAAAAATCTGGCTACGGCAAAAGAAGAAATATTCCCAATGTTAATAGGGCTAATCAGGGCGACGGTTCCCAAAACCAAGGTGGCCGTGATAACGACGTTTCCCATCAAGTTTCCCAGTATCAGCCAGTCCTGGCTTTTTCTTGCCGCATGCAGGCAGAAAAATGTTTCCGGCAGGCAGGTTCCTATAGCCACTATAAACATGCCGATTAGCTCCAAGGGCAGGTTCAAATACTGCGAGAAAAAAGAGGCCGACCTTACCACTCCTGCGCCCCCCGCTAAAAGTAAAATTGCCCCAAGAAAAATCACTCCCGCATTTTTACATAGCAGTCCTAGATTTATTTTTTCCGGCGACTTGTCATAAACCTTGACAAATCTTTCTTTCTTGCCGAAAAGCCATACGCTGTAAACAACGAATCCCAGAAGCAGCAATACCCCGTCAATTCTCGACAAATTGCCATCGAGAATCAGGATAAGGGGCAATATGGCGATCATTATGGAAAAAACAGAACTGCCCTGAACCGTTTTACTGTTAGACGAAAGGCCGGCTTTGGAAATCAAGGCCGCCAATCCCATGACTACGGTAAGGTCGAAAATATTAGACCCGACGACATCCCCAAAAGAAAGCTCGGGCACGCCGTTTAAAGCTGAAACTATGCCGACTATCAAATTAGGAATCGTCGTGCCGATAGCCATTATGAAAAAAGCGACCACGAATTCTTTTAATTTTAAAACCGCCGCCAAACGGGACAAAGCGTCTACCAGCCATTTGCCGGCTACAATAAGCAAGGCGCAAGATACGATAAAAACTAAAATATAAAACCAAAGCATATCAGAAAAAATATATTATCTGGTAAATTATGCCGCCCAGAAAAATTAAAGCCAGGGGATAAATAAAAAGTTTTTTCGGATTTATTTTTCCGTACATAAGCAAAATCAAAATTCCGTCAAAACCGAGCAAAATGCCGCCGACAAAAGATATAACGGGGATGAATTGTTTTATCCCCGCCAAAAACAAAATTAAAGGAGTAAAACAGGCTATGGCCCAGGAAAGATGTTTTTTTATTTTTAAATCGAACCGGAAAACGTTTTTTAAATTCAATCCCAGGGCGATAAAAGAAGTAAAAGTGGTTAAAATCCCGAAAAATAGGCCGAGATTAAATACTCCGTTGCCCAAAAAATCCCTAAGGCCTGTTATGCCAAATTCGGTGGTTTGAGAGCCCGAAACTCCTAAGACCAAAAAAACAAAAGAAAGGTAAAGCAAAATCGCAATTAAAATAGAAACAGCAATCACCTTGCCAAGAAGATGTTTTCCTGCTCTCAAGATTTCCTCCACTTCGGGAATCAGCCCCGCCCCGGAAAGGGAAAAAAGAACGGCGCCGTAAGGCAAAAACCAGCTGTCTGTCCCTAAAAATCCGCTCCCTGTATTAAAATTGGCTAATTTTATTTGGGAAAAACCTTTAGCGAAAATTATAATTAAAATTAAAAAAAACAAAACTAAGCCCCAGAATTCAATTTTGGAAATCGCTTTAACTCCAAAAAAAATCAAAAGAGCCCCTGATAAAAAATATAAAATTGTGTAAATGATATTTTCCCCTCCGAAAATCGGAGATAACAGATTGGTTAAAAATTCCCCGCCAACGATCAGATAAGCTAGGATTGCGCCGAAAAGCCCAAAAATCGTGGAAACAAAAGCAAATTTTTCCGCAACTTTTCCGAGATGGATTCTGACATAGCTGGGAAAACGAAAAAAATCCGGAGTCGCCAGGGCAACTTTGCCGAAAAGGGAATGGATTAAAATTGACAAAGGCCCTAAAACGAAGAAATAGCCAAGCATCGTCCAGATTCCCGCTTTTGAAGTTATGTAAGGCAAAGAAAAAAATCCTACGCCGATAATCGTTCCCGAAAGCATGGAAACGGCCAGAATCGGATTTTTCAAATCAGATAAGTTCATATTTGCGGCCCCATCGGGATTTGAACCCGAGTTACAGGGATGAGAACCCTGCGTCCTGGACCAGGCTAGACGATGGGGCCAGCTGAACCATTTCTTAATTCTACCTAAAATCACGGTTTTGTCTACCTTACTGGTAATCGGGAGGAATTTGGTAAAGATGGATTATATAATCCGCTAAATCGCGGAAAATCGGGAGAGCCGAGTATTCGGCGGTTCGGGTCTGAGGATTATCCAGCTTCACCAAAATCAAGAATTGCGGATGGAAAGCCGGGAAAAATCCCACAAAACTCTGGACTGTTTTGTCCGAATAACCGGATTTCTTGATTCCCAAGGACGAAAAAGAAACCTGGGCGGTGCCGGTTTTACCGGCGATATAATAACCCGGTATTTTCGCCGCTTTGGAAAAGCCGTTTTCCACCACGCTCACCAGCATTGAAGTGACCTGGGAAGCGGTTTTAGGGGAAATAATTTGCTCGGAATTTTTTTGCGGAAAATCGTCAGCCAAATGCGGGGTTATCAGTTTCCCGCCGTTAGCCAAAGACGAATAGGCTCTGGCCAGTTGCAGCAAAGTCATTTCCACTCCCTGGCCGAAAGCGGCCGTGGCGAAATTAATTTCATAACCCTTTTTCAGTTCCCGATTTGCAGAATAAGTTTCATTCAAATCAACGCCGGATTTTTCAAAAAATCCGAATTTTTTAATATATTTCAAAAAAAGGTCGCCGCCCAGCTGCCTTTCGGCGAAAACGGCTCCTGTGTTGATTGATTTTTCCAAAACATTGGTCATTGTCTGCTCTCCGTAAATCCTGTTTTCATAATTCAAAACTTTATACCCCCCGATTTTGACTATTCCCTCGTCCTGATAAGTTGTTTGAGGAGTTATCTTCCCCTCTTCCAGGGCCGAAGCCATCGTGATCGGTTTGAAAACGGAACCCGGCTCAAAAAGAGAAAGCGCGGCCTCGTTTTGGAATATTTCCAGTTTTCCGTCTTTGGCATAATCCTGGTAAAAATTAGGGTTAAAATTCGGGATATTCGCCAAAGCCAGTATCCCGCCCGAAACGGGATCTAAAACTAAAACAGACCCTTTTTCAAATTTAAGACCTTGGCTCGCCTGGCTTAACAGCTTTTCGGTAAAAAACTGGATATTGTAATCAACTGTTAAATTTAAATCCTTGCCGGCTAAGATATCGTTATAATATGCTTCCAGGCCGTACTGGCCCTGAAGGTCAGCGCCGACGAATCCAACCAGCTGCGAAGCCATTGTTTCTTGGGGAAAATAACGGCCCATTTCTTCCTGAATATGGATTCCGTCCAATTTTGCCTCTTTAACTTTTTCAAGCTCCTGATCGCTGATTTTATTTTTCATCGGAGAATATAAGGTGCCGGTTGTTTTGCTTAATTTTTCCAAAATAAAATCCCGGGGCAGATTCAAAATCTGGCCCAAAACTTCAGCTGTCCTTTCTCGGTCTTTGACTTCTGCCGGAGAGGCGAAAACCGAAAAGAATTTTTTATTGATGGCCAAGGATTCCCCGTTCTTAAAAAAAATTTCCCCCCTTTTAGCCAGTTCTCCTTCCTGCAAAAAAAGACGGCCTTCGGCCCAGGCCTTGTATTTTTCTCCTTGGATTATCTGGATGTTAACCAGCTGGCCGATGATTGCCGCTCCGAACAGGCAAAGAATTATAAAAATGAAATGAATCCTCATCGATCAAGCTTTTATTTATAAAAGCGCAGATGAAGATGAAGTGAAGCTTCATCGCCCACCGTCATTCTTTACCAGCGGCAGATAAATCTGAATATATTTTGTTTTTGCCTCTTTCTCAAAATCCCGACTTAAAAGATAAGCGTCCAAATTAGCCATGGACTGGACTTTGGAAAAATTAATCTCCAGCGTCCCTTTTTCCTCAATCAAATCAGCCAATTTTCTCCGCCCTGCTTCTAAATTATATCTGTCCCTAGCCAGCGCCGTAACCTGGAAAATATAAACAATTAAAAGTGAAATAATGGAAATCAAGGACAAAGTCCTAAAAAATCTCAGGCTCAAATTAAGCTTAAAAGATGCGTTCAGCGGTAAATTTAAAGCGATGGTTGACATATATATATTCAAACTTTTACGGCTGCCCGTAGTTTAGCCGAGCGAGCCCTGGGATTATCTTTAATTTCCTGGAAACTTGCGACAACCGGCTTTTTAGCCAGAATACTGATTAAATTTTCTTTAACCTTATCTTTTAAAAAATTTTTGACGATCCTGTCTTCCAAAGAATGGAATGAAATCACGACCAGCCGGCCTCCTTTTTTTAAAACTTCCAATGTTTGGGGCAGAACAACTTGCAAATTATTTAATTCATCGTTAACCGCGATCCTTAACGCCTGGAATGTCCTGGTGGCAGGATGTATTTTCTGGCGCTGATATCTGGCAGGCAAGGCCCTTCTGATAATTGTCACTAATTGGGAAGTATTTTTAATCTGGCCTTCTTGTCTTGAATTTATAATCTCTCTGGCAATTTCCCCGGCGAATTTTTCCTCGCCGTATTCCGTTAAAATTTTTTCTATTTCGGGGGCTGACCAGAAATTTACTATTTTTTCAGCCGTCAGCTGATTTGCCGCGTTATATCTCATGTCCAGGGGCTCCTGTTTCTGGAAGCTGAATCCCCCGCCCGATTCTTCCAAATGCCAGCTGGATAACCCCAGGTCCAGTAATATCCCGTCTGCCTTGCCGAATTTTGTTTTTCCAACTATCTCTTTTAAATTGGCAAAATTATCTTTCTCGAGAATTAACCGCTTGTAACCCTTGAATCTTATATTCAGATCTATTCCCAATACTTTCCCGTTAGGTTTTGTCTTTTCGAGAATGGCTGAGGCATGCCCCCCTTGGCCGAAGGTGCAGTCAATAAAATTTTCATTGGGTTTCGGAGCCAGATAATCTATAACTTCTTTTTGAAGAACAGGTATGTGCATCTATATCCCAAGTTCTTTTAACTTGCCGGCCATATCCCCTATTTCTCCTTCGGCTTTTTTACGGTAAATATCCCAATTGTCGGCATCCCAAATTTCCAATCGGTTATAAAGCCCGCAAATTACGACGTTTTTTGTTAAATTGGCGAAATTTTTTAAGTAGTCGGGAACAAGAATTCTGCCCAGTTTATCCAATCCGACGGCCATGGCGCCAGCCAGCATAATTCTGGAAAATCCTCTGGCTTCCGCCTGGCCCATCGGCAATTTCCCCAGCTTATCTGACATTGTCTCCCATTCCTTTTCCGGATAAATAACCAGACAATTATCCAGTCCGCGGGTAATAATAACCGTCTCTCCGAGTTCTTTGCGGAACTTGGCCGGTAAAGCCAGCCGTTTTTTAGTATCAATTGTATGGCGAAATTCTCCGATTAACATATATTTATCCCCAGTTTTAGGCAGTTATCCCATACTTATCCACAATTATCCATTTCATGGCCTTCTGTACCCTTTATACCCCTTTTTAAGGTATCAGGTCAACCAAAATCCCCCACTCCTATTTCCCGAACAAAACCTTATTTTATGCACATCTTTTCCACCGCCGTACTTTCGCCAAACAAAAAAGCAGGAACTCCTGCTTCTTAGCAAACTAAGTAATAATTATTTACCGAGCCCCGTAAATCGGGGCGAAGGTGAAGATGAAGTCGCTACTTCATCGCCTTATCTGGAAGGTTTCGGGGTCAATTTCCACCCTGGCGCCGCGTTTTATCTGGTTAGAAAGAATGGCCGTTGCCAAAACATTGCCTATTTTATCCTGAATGACTCTTTGCATCTGCCTTGCGCCAAAAGTAGGATCATAACCAAGGTCCGCGATTTTCGCTTTCAGGGATTCGGTAATAACAAACTCAATTTCTTTTTCCGCCAGGTTCTTTTTTAATTTTCCCAAAAGAAGCTGGGCAACTCCCATAAGATTCTCCCTGGAAAGCGGCCCGAAAACAACAACTGCGTCAAACCTGTTGATGAATTCTGGCCGGAAAATGGCTTTTTCAAAAACAAAATCCAGAAGTTTTGCTTTGACCTGGTCCCAAATGGTATTTTCTTTTAAGGCCTCTAAAATTATCTGGTAGCCGGCGTTTGAGGTCGCAATGATGATTGAATTCTTAAAATCGGTTTTTCTGCCCAAGCCGTCGGTCAGCTGGCCTTCGTCCAGCACCTGCAAAAATAAATTCAAGACATTGGGATGGGCTTTTTCAATTTCGTCCAGCAATATCAGGGAAAAGGGCGCTTCCCTTATTTTGGTGGTCAGTAATCCCTCCTGGCCCGGGGAACCGATTAGGCGGGCAATATCTGCAACCTCCTGAAACTCCGACATGTCCAGCCGGATCATCTTATCCTCCGAACCGAAATAAATTGCCGCTAAGGCCTTGGCGGTTTCGGTTTTGCCGACTCCGGTCGGCCCTAAAAATAAAAATGAGCCGATGGTCCCCTTTCTTATGCTCACTTCCGCCCTCGCTCTTCTTAAGGCCGAAGAGACCTCGCTAACCGCCTCCTGCTGGTTGATGATTCTCTGGTGGATCAGATTTTCCAGATCCAAAAGCATTTCCCTTTCTTTCGTTTCCATCGCGCCTACGGGAATCTGGGTTTTATCGGAGACGATTTTAAACACGTCTTCGGGCAAAAGTATCTTGGCTTTTTTCTGGGAAACATAAATTATTATTTCGTCCAGCAATTTTATGGCTTTTTCCGGAAAAGAGTTGTCGGGCAGGTATTTTTCGGAAAGCCGGATGATTTCCCTCAAACTGGAATAAGAAATGAAAATTTTGTATTTTCTTTCCAAAAACAACGACAAGTTTTCCAAAAGCAATAAGGTCTCCTGTTCGGAAATTTCCTCCACTTGCACTTGTTCAAAAAGACCCAGCAGGGAAGAATTACGCTCGATATTTTTATGGAGCCCCTCAAAGGTGGTAATGGCCACCACCGGGAAATTCGGCAGAGCCAAATAGGACGAAATAACACCGGAAATCTCCAGAAAATTATGGAACTCGTCGATTATCAGGATAATGTTTCCCGAAGAAGCTACTTCGTTAAAAATAGCGTCCAGGACGTTTTCTGCCGCCTTGAGGTTTCCAGCTTGATTAATCAGACTTGCCAGATCCAATCGCACCACTCTCTTATAATTGACCTCTTTTAAGCTATCTCCCAGATAACTTCTTTGGGCCAAGGCCTGAATTATGCTTTTTCTGCCCGAGCCCGACTCCCCCACCATTAGAACGTTGTTTTTCTCCCTCCTAGCTAAAATTCTTTCTATCGCTTCAATTTCTTTTTTATGGCCGATAATATCCGGAAAGCCCTGCCTTTTAGCCATTTCCGACAAATCAATAGAAAATTGGTCCAAGGTTAATGTATAACCTGCTGTCCAGTTTTTCGCCAAGGAACCCTGTTTTATCAGGTTTTTCCAAAGCCAGAATTTTTTCCTTTCTTCAATTTTATTCTTCAGGTTAGCAAGCCACCAGCTTAAATTCTTAATATCCTGGCTTTTCAGATTGACGGCCATTAAATATTTTTTAAAGATTGGATCAATTTCACTTTGGCTTACTATTAAATCCCCCACTTCAATTCTTTGGCTGCCCCTTTCTTGAGCAGTTTGAAGGGCGGCTAAAATCACTTTCTGGGAATCAGGGGAGAGAATTTCCTCAAATTTCTCACCTTTCAGGGCGTCCAAATAAGTTCTCAGGTCATTTTTTAGACCATTTAAATATAAAAGCGCCCGGGTAAATATAAAATTAACTTCCTTATTATTTTTAAGCGCAAAATAAAGCAGGGCTTCCGAAGGAACTTCGGGAAGCTTTTTTTTGCGGGAAAACTTAATCGCCTCCCAACAGTCCTCGGCCGCCTCAAGGCTCAAAAACTCAGCTAAGTTTACGCCCTCTCTGTAAACAGGGAGTTCCGGTTTTTTTAATTTTGAATTAAAAAAACCTTCCAGAATCCAAAAAGCAATCGCCAAAGACAGAGTCGTTAAACAAAGCCCCAGGAATCTTTCCGGAAAAGAGCGGTTTAGGAAAATAAAAAAGAAAAAGGCGAATAAAATAAAAAATAATTTTCTGAAAAATCTGGCGAACCTGAAAACAGGATTTTTCCCCCACTTAACCGCCTGAAAAATCCTGGCCTTCTTTAAATTAAAATAGAATTGAGAGTCCATAAAAAAATCCCCAGATTAAAAAAAATGGCAAAACCAGCCAGCCAAAAAACACGACAAAACCCATAAAAAATATGAATATCTCAAATAAAATGCCGGATATCATTAAAAATATCCGGAGAACCAGCCCTAAAATCCTGGAGATTAAATTGGATAAAAAAACCTCAAGATATTTTACTGGATAAAAACCTTTGGGATAATACCAGCGGTACCTGCGCCAGGGGGAAAACAGGGTTTTTAACAAAAGCGGCAGAGAAAAATAATGAAAACCGAATTTCAAAAAATTCTGCCAAGCATTAAAAACATTCTTGGGACTTTCCCAAAACTGCCAAAAAATATACTGGAAAAGAATATTCTGCCCCATTATTAAATTATACCCTCTTTAAGGATATTATCCAGCTGGTCTAAAATATCCTGGGGCACGGGGGGCCGGCCGATGGGGCTTCTGGCGGGATACCGCCAAGTGGAAATTATTTTTACGCCTTTCGGCTTTTTCAAAAACACGTACATTAACCACAATTCCGTCGGATGTTTTTTGGTGCCGGTAATCTGCATTGAAGCTAAAGTACCTGGAGCTATCCCCTCCTCTTTCCTGTCGGGCCTTCTTAAAACGCGCAAAACTCTCTGCTCGGAAAGCCGGTACTGCCTCATTTTTATTTTAGAATGGTTCGTCCAAAAAATTTTTAGGGAATCGTCTCTTAATAACATTTTAGAAAGCGGTATTTTTTAAATTGGTCTTTTAAAAAATAATATTCTTTATAACCTTCCCGTATCAATATCTTTTCAATCTCTTCTTTCTGCTCCGGGGAAAATTCAAGAAAAATTACCCCCGTTCCAGCCAAAAAACTTTTCGCTTGTTTTAAAAATTTTTTAATATAAAAAAGCCCTTTTTTGCCGCCAAAAAGCGCCGTTTTGGGCTCGCATTGCAAAACAGACGGCTGAACTTCTTTTAATTTATCTTTAGCCACATAGGGCGGGTTGGCAAAAATATAATCGTAGGATTTTTTAGGCAAATTTTTAAATAAATCTGATTTATAAATTTTATATCGCCCTTGAGGGATTCTATTCAGCTTTAGATTGATTTTTATTTGCTCCACGGCTTTTTTACCAACATCGGAAAAATCTGCACGGCTGTTTTTAATATTCTTTAAAATCGCTATTCCGATGCACCCCGAACCGGAAAACATATCCAAAATCCGCGGAGGTCTGTCCTCCGCGGATTTTATTTCTTTGACGGCTTTTTTCACCCAGAATCCGGTTTCTGGCCTTGGCGTAAAATTCCATTTTGACAAATCAATCCGGCAATCCAAAAATCTAATGGATTTCATAGGTTATGCTCACCGTCACTTCAATTTTATTTTCACCGGTTTCTATCTGGGACACTCCTCCGCCTGCTGCTTCTGGCAGCGCCTTGCTTATGCCGAATATTATCGGAAATCCTCCGCTTTCGCTAAAATTGGTTATTTTCCCCAATCTAACTCCCAATTGGGAAGTTAATTCCTTGGCTTTGGCTTTGGCCTGGTCAATCGCCTGCTTTCTGGCCTGGGATTTCAATTCGTCGGCTTTGTCAATGGTAAAACTCAGATTTCCGACCTGGTTTGCCCCCTCATCCGCTCCCCCTTGCAGAATCTGGCCGATTTTAGAAAGATCCCTTATTTTAACCTCCAGGGACTGGTCCACTTCGTAACCGACCAAAACGCTTTTGCCGGGCGGCCAGGGATATATTTGGGGTTCCGCTCTCTGGTATTCATGGCGCGGGAAGATGTTGAAATTGGTTGTTTTCAGATCTTTTTCCGCCACTCCCTGGCTTTTCATAAAATCAATCACCGCATTCATTTTTTGAGTATTCCCGCTAAGGGCCTCGGCGACCGTTTGGGCCTGGGTAAGGACCGAAAAGCTGGTTGTCACCAAATCCGGTTTGGCAAAAATCTCGCCCGTTCCCGAAAAGGTAATAGTATTGCCAGTCGGCTGAATTTTATTTTTAATATCCACTATTTTTCCAATCGTCAGAACGATCAAAAAAATACCAATAATAGCTATCAAAGCAGACCAATATTTTTTTTCTCCGCAATTTTCAAGCATATTTTTTGATAAAAATAATAATCTAGTACCGGCCTTTTTTAATTTCCTCTCTTATTTTTTCAATGAAAGTATTAAAAAAATAAAGATTATGGAAAGTCAGCAGTTTTAAGGCCGTAATTTCCCTTGCCCGGAAAAGATGGGATATGTAATTCCTTTTATAGTCCCGGCAGACAAAACAGGAACAATTTTTATCCAGGGGGCTTTTATCGATTAAAAATTTTGATTTCCCCAAATCCAGCTCGCCCCGGGAAGTGAAAGCCCTACCTCTTCTGGCATAATGGGTGGGGACGATGCAGTCAAAGGTATCAATGCCTGATTTAATAATTTTAGGAATATCTTCCAAATAGCCTATGCCCAGCAAATGCCTGGGCTTTTCCTCAGGCAGTTCTTCTATCACCCATCTTAGCATTTCTGACATCTTTTTTTTATCGTTTCCGAATTCTCCGCCTATGCCGAACCCGTCAAAAGGCAATTTCCCGATGAATTTGGCGCCTTCTATCCTTAAATCCTTGTATTTGCCGCCTTGAACAATTCCGAATAAAGCCTGCTTTGATTTTTTTGCTGCCAAACAAACCTCGGCCCATTGGTGAGTTTTCAAAAGGGATTTTTTGGTATATTTATAATCTGCCAGAGGAGAAGTGCATTCGTCAAAAGCGAAGATAATGTCGGCTCCCAGATCCTCCTGAATTTTGATTGATTCTTTGGGCCCTAAAAATAATTTCCGGCCGTCAAACGGCGAATTGAAATAAACTCCATTATCGGTAATTTTTATTAATTTTGGCTGCCTGCCCGCCTCAATACGCAAAGCGTTTTGGGCGGGTTGCCCTTTTAATATCTTACCGGTGCCAAAATCCTTGCCAAAACCCAGAGAAAAAACCTGGAATCCTCCTGAATCCGTCATTAATCCTCCCCGCCAATTCATAAATTTATGTAGGCCACCCGCTGATTTTACAACGCTCTCTCCCGGTTTTAGTCGCAGATGAAAAGTGTTGGCAATCAGAATCTGACTTTTAGTTTCTTTAACCTCCCGACTGTCTAAAATTTTGATCACGCCCTGTGTTGCCACCGGCACCAAACAGGGCGTTTCCACTACGCCGTGAGCGGTAATAATTTGGCCCAATCTTGCATGGCTTTTTTTAGATGATTTTAAAATTCTGAAAATCGTTCTCATAGTTTTCCCAAACAACTTCAAGATTTTCAACTTTGGCTAAAAAAGACCCCCCTTCGGTCCATTTTATTATTTCTTCAATTTTATCTTTATCGCCTTCAAAAACCGCTTCCACTCGGCCATCGGCCAGATTCTTCACCCAGCCCGTTAATCCTAATTTTTCCGCCTTATTTTTGATATTGCGCCGAAAAAAAACGCCCTGCACCCGGCCTGAAACAAAAATATGAGCCCTTGTTTTTCCAACCATAAAATCAGTGTCTTTATGCAACTCTGCTCGAACTTACTTTACTAAAAATTTCTGAAAAAATCCAATCGCTCCGCCCCGCCGCCGTGTTCCACCCCGGTCCTGAATAGCTTAAGTAGTAGAGAGTTGATTCAAAAGCTCAGCTCAGCCGGGTGGAGAGCTGAGCTTTTTTATTTGCTCGACAGCTTCTTGAAGTATAGTTTTCATTGCTTCAGTCATTTGCATTGAGTTTAAATCTTTTATATCTTCCATATTCCACCACAGATATTGAGAATGTTCTATCGAAAGCACGACCTCGCCGTTTATCGGCTCTATAAGAAAATTGAATTGTCGTGCACTTTTGCCATCGGGCGATATAGCGTCAAAAGATCCGACATAGTTTCGTATTATCTTTACTTTTAATCTAGTTTCTTCATAGAGTTCTCGATGCGCGCCACTTAAGATGTCTTCTTCTCTTTCCAGTTTGCCACCCGGTATTTCCATGTATTCAGGCAAAAAGTCATCGTTCTTTGAACGGCGGACGAGAAGAATTTTGTTGTTCAGTATTGCCACGGCTCCAACGAGAATCCGTTCGATCTTTTCTGCTTCAGCTTGTCGTTTTAGGGCAGTGGTTAGTTGTAATAATGAATTTTTTTTTGGCACAATTTTATATTCGAAAATTTTCGTTAGTAAGCCAAGCTTGCAACAGGACAAACAGAACAGAAAAATTTTCTTTTACTTATTACAAAACCAAAAATTGATCTTTTCTCGAAAGTGGACGGTACAGGATTCGAACCTGTGGCCCCTGCAATGTGAATGCAATGCTCTGCCGCTGAGCTAACCGTCCGATTAAAATACAATATCATTATAAAACAGAAATAAAAAAAGGGATAATGGATTCTTGCGCCCCATTATCCCTCATGATCCCGAGGAAGAATACCCGTCTCCCGACAACGGCCACAGCCAACCCTTGTTGCTATAAGATTATTCCGCGCAGGGCCGGGATGACCGTTCAGAATAGTTGCTTCCTCTCTAAATACTTCTTCTTGTTTCCATCCTCTTCCCTCGCATTCAGGGCAAGCCTCAAGCTCTTCTCCTTTTTTATGGAATCCCTGGCTGCAAAAGAATTCGATAATCTCCTCTTTTGTTTGGATTTCCACGGGCAGAAGAATGCGCAGGCCGCAAGCGCCGCAATATAAGGTATAATGAGTCGCTGAAACCTGCCGGCAGTCAATAAATCCGCCGCAGATATTGTGGGCGCCAACCTGTACGCTGTCTATCAGTTTGCTGTCCGACGCAAAGGTCAGATCAAACCGCTGGCCGAACTCCCCGACGCCTATTCTCCATCTTTCCATATTTACCTCCTTTAAATTTACTAACTTGAACTTGTATCTGTCTTTTACAATAAATATCTTAAAAAGTCAATATTTGTTATTTTCCTCATAGGCGCGTCGCCATAATGGAATTTTTATTAAAAAATTCTGCCAATTCTTTATTGTCATCAAAAAAATGTTCTATCTTTTCTTTCTTAGCCACCTCTAATTTCCTCTCTCTCGTCCCCCTTCCAAACCCCGTGCAAAAAATATCATCAAAAGGAATCCGATGGAATCTTAACCAGTTCGCCGTAATGACAGTTGCCCAAGCCGGTCTGGCGGAAATAATGATTATCCTGTGGCCCTGAATCTTCATTGTTTTTAATTTATCAATTGTTTTTCCGTTTGGGACGACAAACAAAACGACTGGGATTAAAACAACAAATAACCACATCGGCAGTTTTAGACTGGGATTGTAAAGACCTATTTTAGAAATAGTGCCATCTAAATCAACTCCTGCTATCAAAGCGCACCTCCTTTCTGGTTAATTTTATTCAATATGAATTTGTTAAAAATGCTGATTTTTTAGCATAACATATTATCAACAAAAAGTCCACCTTTGCCAATATCATTAATTTCCGTTAAAATTAAGCTGTCATGCAGATTTTTGAATTTTATTTTAATCCCCCGCTTCGCCGAGGCTCCGCGGGGCACAGCCCTGATTTAATTTTTAATGCTTTTTGTTTTGAGCCGCAAAATATTTACGAAAAGCGGGTAGGCGGTCTTTATTTAGCCGGGGTGTTAAGAAATACTCTTCCCCAGAACATCCATCTTTTGGACCATTTAACCCAGGCCATAAAACAGCAATACTATAAAAACAGCTTAAAAAATCCGGCCAAAGCGCTGCAGGAAGGCCTGAAGCTGGGAAACGCTTTTTTAGAAAATATTTCCAAAAAGGGGGACGTCAGCTGGCTGGGGCACCTGGATTTTGCCGCACTTTCCCTTAAAAACTTTGAATTAAACTTCACTAAAACCGGAGAAATAAAAATATTTTTATTAAGAGGGGGCCAGGTTATTGATATTGATAAACGATTGAAGTTTGAAGAATTGGAGCCCTATCCCTTAAAAATATTCGGCAATATTATTTCCGGGAAACTGACCCAAGACGACATAGTCCTGATTTTAACGGAAGAGCTTCTTTCGCCCTTCCAGAAATTATTGCCGGAAATCGCCCAGCTCGCCCCTTTTGACGAAAAAAAACTGAAGGAAATTTTTGAGAGAAAGGAAGAAATTCTTTCTAAAATTTCCGGTCTCTGCCTTTTAATTTATTTGGGCAAAGATATCCGAACGCGCAAAAAAGAAATGATCTTGGGAAACCGGCCCCGCAAGGAATTCGCCTTTAAAAATATCTTCAATCCAACCTTAAAAAAGCTAACTCTTCGATTCAAAAAACCTATTCTTAAATTACCCGTTTTCAAAATGCCCCATCTCCCCCCTTTGAGATTCAAATTCAAAACCAAAAACCCGCCTTCGCTAAAGCTTCGGCGGGCAAGGAAAAACACAATTTTAATCTTAATTTTAATTTGTATCCTGGGACTGGGATTCTTATTTTCTAAAATAGAAGGGAGGACAAAATTAAAACTTTACCAGACGGCCTTCAGCCAAATTCAGCAGAAAACAAACGAAGCTGAAAGCTATCTGGTGTTAAAAGATAATCCTCTGCTCCTGGAAAGAGCCAATTCCCTGTTGAAAGAAAACCAGGATGACATTTTAAGCTTGATAAAAGTTTATTCCCAAACTCCTCAAGATTTTCAAAATCAGGTTATGGAGCTGGAAAATAAAATTTCCGATAATCTTTTTAAATTGAATAAATTAGCGGTAATTCCAAACCCAGAGCTTATCTTTGAAGCAAATCCCCGCGAGTTTGTCCCTCAAAAAATAATTTCAGACAATAACTCTCTTTATCTTTTCAGCCCGTATGCTCCGAATATTTTTAAAATAAACGGGGATAAAAAAGGTACTATTTTGCCTGCTACCAAAGAAATTGATTCGGCGGCCGTTTCTGACAATGTTCTATTCTTTTTTTCAAAATCCGGCGGTTTTACCGTTTTGAAAGACGGCCAGTTCCACGAGACAACCCTTCCGACCCTGCCAGATTATGCTTACGATGATTTTTCCTCCTACCAGTCAAACCTTTATTTTCTTGATGAAAACAAGGGACAGATAATAAAATACCCTTATCTGGTAAATTCAAATTGGAGTCCGCCCCAAATCTGGCTCTTATCTTCAACGCCAAAAGCCATTGGGGCAAAATCAATGACTGTTGCCGGAAGCGCCTGGGTTTTAAATAAAGATAATTCCGTAGCCAGATATTATGCCGGACAGCTGCAAGAAATTCTGAAATTAAACGTATTTCCATCTCCCAAAGATTTTTCCAAAATTCTGGCCGTACCCGGCCTGGCTTACATTTATCTTTTGGAGCCCCAGCAAAAAAGAGTAGTTATAATAGACAGAACTGGCGGAATAATCCGCCAGTTCCAAAGCGATAAATTCAATAACCTTTTGGATTTTTCGGTTTCTGAAGACGGAAAAATTATCTACTTGCTCAATGGTCTAAAGATATATAAAATTCTATTTTAGTTCCACTTTTGCGCCGGCTGCTTCAAATTTCTTTTTCATTTCTGCCGCTTCTTCTTTCTTCACGTTCTCTTTTACCACCTGGGGTCCGGTTGCCGAGGCGTCTACCAAGTCCTTGGCCTCTTTCAATCCCTTCTCGGTGATGTCCCTGACCACCTTGATTACCTCAATCTTTTTCTCGCCGGCTGCAGTTAAAACAATAGTGAAAATGGACTTCTCCTCCTTGTCCGCCGTAGCTTCCTTGTCCGCCGTAGCTTTAGCGGAGGCGGGAGCGGAGACCGGCGCTTGAGCTGAAACGCCGAATTTCTTTTCCAACACCTTGACCAGTTCCGCCAAATCCAGAACTGAAAGTTCTTCTATTTTCTTGACAATGTCTTCAAATTTTTCTGCCATATTATTTTTTTATATTACTTAATATATAAACCAGACCTTTAATATTGTAGCTTAATGCATACACAAAATTATAAATCGGGGCATTTATGCTACCCGCTAATCTTGCCAATAACTCTTCACGGCCCGGCAACTGGGCCAAGGCCATAATCTCTTCAATTTCTTTAAATTTATTCTCCATAAACCCGCCCAATATTTTAAGCGCCGGGTTGGTCTTGGAAAATTGGTAAACCGTCTTGGCGGGAGAAACTTCGTCAGCATACCCGAAAATCAGGGCCACTTCACCGGGTAACTTATCTTTGGCTATCTCCAGATTTTTTTCTTTAAGTGCGAGATTTACAAGGGTCTTTTTTGCCACCTTCATTTCGTTCTGGTTCTTTTTCAATTCTTTCCTTAGGCGGGAAATATCCTTTACTTTCAGCCCGGTAAAATCAACAAAAACCATGGCTTTTTGTTTGGCGACCTTATCTTTTAAATCTTTTAAAATTTCCGCTTTTTTAGTTTTACTCAACATACGAGTTTTTTAGAATAAAAAACGAAGTTGAAGATGAGGTCGCTACCTCATCGCCTAATAAAAAATCCGCGTTTCACCGCAGAATATACAAGAATTAGGCAAGGCCCGGCCTCGTCTATTTTTTCCTCGGTGGGACTTATGGATGCCCACTGTCTGCGGATAAATCAATATTATCACCTCTCTATTTTTATGTCAATACCCCCGCGGAACGATGTTAGAACTCGTTTTTGCTTAGGGAAATAAAAAAATCCTGCCCCATAATAAGCAGGATTCTTGATTTATCTTTGTTTATTTTCCATCTTATCCCTCTATCACATTTTTAAAAGAGGCTTTAACAAGTGCCCATGAAAGAAAATAAACTATTCCCATAAGAGTGGGGGCGCCAACTAAAATTGTTAAAAGTACAATACTAAAGGTTGCCATTATCCACCTCCTTAACTAGATTATATTCTATCTCTTCCCACAAAAAAATCAAGCCCGGACAATATAAGCAACGCCGGGTGTTGATTAAGTTGATTAATAAATGGCAAATACTATCCACCTTTTCCATATTTTAACAGCTTCTTTATAATATTCCGCGGGATTGGCGTGCTCTTCTGTCACTCTTTTAATTTTTTCATCAATATTGTATGTTACCACCGCAACCAAGAACAGACCCAGACCGATAGATAAAAAAAGCGGGGTAGCTCCCGGCACAGAAAATTCCTGATATAACCCGATTGCCAAAAAAATCACTCCGATTATAGTAGTCATTTTCCAGACCGCCTTCAAAGAAATCTTCATTTCTCCTCCTTATTCAGTATTCAGTTTTCGGTGTTCTAAAACTATTTTAGAATTTCCTAGATTTAAGTCAAGCCGGTATTATTTTAAGTATTTCGCCCTGGCGATGTTGATGTTAGACGTCCGACGTCTAACATTCCGTCGCCTCCCTTTCTCGGCAATAAATAAAAAAGGCACCTTTATCTGGTGCCCCCTGTGATGCGATTCTTTTGTGTTTATCCGGGAACAGGAGTGTAACTTTTTGGCAGAGCTACGCCCAGGACCCTCCGGGCTGCGTGGCAAATGCAATCACAGTTATCTCTCCAGCACTCATAATGCCCGGCAGTATGGCAGCCAGTTTTACATATAGTCATTTCTTCGGCTTCCTTGCGGAGCGCGCACTTAGCCTCTTTTCCAAATAGCTTAACTAGTTGTTCAAAGCGGTCATGTCTTACGTCAGAGATGACAAATAAGACATCGGAACCGTCCTTGGTTTGCAGCTTGATATTTCCCTTTGAATTAGACTGCAATCTTCCCAAGAGATTTTTTGGTATAAAGACTAATTCAAAAGATCCGTCCAGGTGTTTCATCAGATTGCTGACGAAAATCCACGAAGAACCGCTTTCTGACACAGGATAACCCTCTTTAAATGCCAATGTACTATTATTACTCATACTAACCTCCTCAACTTTTCTAATTGAAGATTAGAATAAAACTGGAATAAAAGCAAGCCATAAGTATTAAAAATTTTGGCTCCGCCTGTGCGATGATATTGGAAACTGTTTTATAAAATAAAAGTGGGGAAATTTATTTCCCCACTTGAGCTTTCATTTTCCCTCCCTATTCTTATTTATTATTTTCTTTCATGAACGCCGCACGGAGTCTCCTCTATCCAACACAAACATTCCGTAATATGTTCCGCCCTGTCAAACATTAAGGGCTGAGTCGCATGCGCCAAACACCTTTCGCAAAGCCGTGGCTTAGTGAACATTTCAACCGACTCGACATGGCTTTTGAATCGCTTCTCTTTTATGAGCTCTTTTGCTTTTTCGATTGCTTTCGGCCAATCTGCCACTAAAACGCAGGTATTATGAGTGTAAGACTGAACCTCTCTTGTCGTGGTATTGGTTATGCTGACGAAAACTCTTCCTCCACCCTGTTCAAAAAATTTAGGCATTTAATGTGCTACCTCCTTTCTTTTAGTATCTTCCTTTTACAATATCCCGTAAAAAAATCAAGCACCGAGTCCGCCAAGGGCGGACGAAGGTAAAGATGAAACGACAGTTTCATCGCTACTTACTTTAAATACTTAGCCCGGGCTATATTATGTTCTTCCAACGTTCTGCTGAAAATGGTCTGGCCTGCGGGAGTGGAAAGATAATACCAATAAGGGCTTGTTTTGGGGTTGAGAGCGGCTAAGATTGATTCCAAGCCGGGATTACTAATAGGAGCAGGCGGCAATCCCCTGTTCTGATATGTCCACATGGCCGAATCAACCTGCAGAGCCATGCCGATTCCCAATCTCTTCCATAAAATACCGGAGACCAGTTCCTTGTCTTCTTTGGTCCTTACTTCTTTTTCAATCAAAGAAGCCATAATAACGATATCTTTGGTTATTTTCAAACCCGTGGTTTTCTTATCAAAATTAGCCCTCATTGTTTTTTCAACTTCTTTGCCCGAAACTCCGATCGGAAAATGATAGGTGTCGGGGAATAAATAACCTTCCAAATTTTCGCCTGGTAATTTTAAATCCAAGGCCTCTTCAATTTGCTTTTGAGTCCAACCCTCGGGTATGGTTAGGGTTATCTTGGCAATATCCCCCGAAATTATTTTTTTAGCTATTTTTGAGGCGCTTTCTGCAGGAGATATATAGTATTGGCCGGCTTGTAGCTTCATCTGACTTCCGGCAAAGAAAACGTAAAATTCAAAGAAAAACTTGTTTATAATCAGGCCTTCTTTTTGCAAGTTTTTGGAAATAATAACCAGATTCTGCCCCTTTTCCACTGAAAATAGTTTTTCTTGGGTTAATTTTGAATTTTTTGGCGCATAAACGCCCCAAGTCAAAACCAGCCCCATCAAAAATAAAATTAATAAAATCTTTTTCATCTTGAGATTAACGGCACAAAAACAAATCCCGGGTATTCCGTTTCCTGGAATCTGCTTTCGCTTTTTTTCACGATGCGCCAGATTGAATTTCCAATCGGAGCGACAATTATTCCGCCGACTTTCAGCTGTTTTTTCCAGGCCAAGGGTATCTCTTTTGCCGAGGCTGAAGCTAAAATTTTATCGTAGGGTGCCTCTTTTTTATATCCCTTTGAACCGTCTTCGCAAATAAACTGAATGGGGAGATTATATTTTGCCGCATTTTTTTTTCCGAATTCAGCCAGTTCCGAAATAATTTCAATGGCAACGACCCCGCCCTTCTTGCCGACAATTTCTGCCAGCAGGGCGCTTGTCCAGCCCGAGCCCGAGCCGATATCCAGTATTTTCTCTCCCTTTTTTGGTTCCAACTGCTCAAGCATAAAAGCCACCACCAGCGACTGGGAAATTGTCTGGCTGAAACCTATGGGCAGGGCCGTATTGGACTCTGCCAGATTTTTAATATCCAAGGGCAAAAAATCAACCCTTTTTATTTTTTGGAAGGCCTCAATAATCCTTGGCGTCTTTAACCACCCCTCTTGAATTAAATCTTGAATAAACGACATAATTTTTTCCAGAAGGAAATCCTGTCTGTGATCAAGATGCCGTCTAAATGGTCAATCTCGTGCTGGAAAATCCTGGCTAATAGTCCCTCGGTCGTTATCTCAACTTTATTACCATTTATATCCAACGCTTCTACTTCAACCTCTTTCGTTCTTTTTATTTTTAAAAATAATCCGGGCAGGCAGAGGCATCCTTCCTCCTGCGCCTCCTTCTGCTTGCCTTTTGCAATAATTTCAGGGTTAACGAAGCCGACTGCCCCCTTTTCCGTTTCCACCACAATGACTCTCTTTGAAACTCCAACTTGGGGAGCGGCCAGCCCCACCCCCTGAGCCTGTCGAAGGGTTTCTTTCATATTAAAAATTAACTCCTTGATCTCAGGAGTTATTTCGCTTACTTCCCTCGCTCTCTCTTTTAGAACAGGGTCGCTGAATTTTTTAATTTCCAGGATCATTAAAAGACGATTTTTTGATAATAATTTTGTAAAGATTTTCCAAGAAATCGCCGCCTGCGTATCCTAAAACAAAACTCAGAGCCGGGGTGAATAACCCCTCCAGGGTAAAACCGATCTCTTTGATGGCTATTACTGAAATCAAACCGACAACTCCCGAAAGAAAACTCATTGCCAGAAAATAAGCCAATTTGAAGGGCACGTTTTTATAGGAAAACTGGTGCTTGATGAAACCTATCAAACCCCTTAAAACTCCTCCGCCAAAACCCGCAATTAAAATATAAAAATACATAAGCTATTTGGTATTTTTAATTAAAATTTTATGCCAATCGGAATAAGAAATAATACCCTGGGCAACAAGGCCTCCGAATAATCCGAAAGAAAATTGGGGCCAGGGGGGTGAAAAATTGAATAAAATAAAGGATGTTAAAATCCCGGAACTATACAGCCAGTGATGCAGATGAATTTTATAGTCGCCTATTTTAAAAATCAGCGGTTTTACCTTACCTATCTTGCCCGTTTCTTTTCCGGCTATAAACTTTCCGATTAAATAGCCAAGAAGCACTCCGAAAAAAAGTTCGAAAGAAACCAGCGCCACGGGTATTCCTAAAAATATTTTTTTCTTAAAAATCTTCATGATATTGGCGAGGCGAAGGCGGGGGCACCCTGATTCGAACAGGGATCAATGGTTTTGGAGACCATTATTCTGCCGTTGAAATATGCCCCCGTTCCCTATTTTTTCCCTTCCTTGTGCAAAGTGTGCTTTCTGCAATGATTGCAGTATTTTTTCAATTCCAACTTCTTGTCGCCTGCTTTCAGGGATTTATGAACATAATAATTGATGTTTTTGCAAACTTCGCACGTAAGTTTTACGAATGGTTGTTTTGTAGCCATGAGCCCACACGCAGACTTGCACTGCGGACCTCGTCTTTACCAAAGACGTGCTCTGCTGCCTGAGCTACGTGGGCGAATCCGTGTGGGTGCGGCAGGACTCGAACCTGCGAAGCCCGAAGGCGCCACTTTTACAGAGTGGTGTAATAGCCGCTATACGACGCACCCATCTGATTTTTTATTTTATCATAAATATCCTTATTTTTCAATCACCTTTCCGTATTTTCTTCTCCACTCTGCGATTTTTTGGTGATGGCCGGACATTAAAACCTTGGGAACGGACCATTTTTTAAATGTCTCCGGCCTGGTGAACTGCGGATATTCAATAAAACCCTTATTTTTAATGATTCTTTCTTTTAATAATTGGGGCTTTCCCAGAACTCCGGGAATCAACCTTGCCACCGTTTCTATCAAAACCATGGCAGGGAGCTCGCCTCCCATTAAGTCAAAATCCCCTATTGATAGCTCCATATCCGCCAAGTGCTTGGCTACTCTTTCGTCCACTCCTTCATACCGGCCGCAAATCAAGATTAAGTGATTTAATTTGGACAGTTTATAAGCGAGTGATTGAGTAAATCTCTTCCCCCTCGGTGTGAATAATATCACCTTTGCCTTGGGTTTTTTCAGGGCTTTCACCGCCTTAAATATCGGCTCTACTTTTAAGACCATGCCCAGTCCGCCCCCATATGGCCTGTCGTCAACCGTTTTATGCCTGTCTTCGGCCCACTTTCTTAAATTATGGATATTTATCTTAATAAGTTTTTTGGCCTGGGCCCTTGCAATCAAGCTCTCTTTCAAATAAGAGCTGAATATTTCCGGAAAGATGGTGATGATGTCGAATTTAATCATATTGCCAAACAAAAACGGTACTATTGATGATAGCACCGTTTTTGCGGTTAGTAAACCTGAGTTTACAACTTGAGTTCGTCTAAATCTCCGCCTGCAGAGGGAGCTCTCCTCTCCCGGGGAACCCTGGTTGAGCCTTCCGGCTCTTCGATCTTCAAGTTCACTCTGGCGTGATTTTTAAGACCGACGATACGAACCAAGGATCTTATTCCCCTGGCAGTGTTGCCCTCTTTGCCGATAATCACTCCCATGTCTTCGGGGTTCACTTTCAAGGAAAGCAGAACTCCCATTTCGTCAACCTTGCGGTCAACTTTGACATCATCGGGATTATCAACCAGGGCTTTGATTATGAATTCAAGAAATTCCTGATCAGATGCTTTTGCCATAATCCTTTTCGGTTTTGTTCGTTTAATTTCTTATATTCAAGCGACCTTTACTAGTAATATAATCTTATTCCTTTTTGGGCGTCGTGTCAAGTACGGGTGCTTCGGTTGCAGGGGCGGCTTCTTTTTCCGAGCCCTCTTTAGAGGACGAGGAGGGAGAAGAAGATTTATCTTCTTTGATCTTCTTGGATTTCTTGTGAAGCGGGATTTTTTTCCCTTCAATGATTTTTTCCGAAATCAATAAATTATGAATGGTGCTCGAAGGCTGGACGCCTACTCCCAGCCAGTATTTTATTCTGTCTTGTTTCAAATTTTTCTCTTTTGTCCTGGAATTGTAAAACCCCACCTCTTCCACGAAGCGGCCGCTTTTGGTCGGATTTGTTTTGTCCGTCACCACGATTTTGAAAGACGGCTGATGTTTTTTGCCTACCCTGAATAATCTGATAGTTAACATAAGTTTACCAGTTGTTTATTTTTAGCGCGTTTTTGGCGGCCTGCTCTTCGGCTTCCTGTTTGGAAGAGCCCTCGCCTTTGGCTATTAATTTTTCTCCCAGATATACTCCGATAACGAAATTTTTGGCATGATCCGGGCCTTCTTCTTCCAAAACCTTGTAAACGGGGGTGATTTTTTCTTTTTCCTGAGATTTTTCCTGGAAATGGGATTTGGCATCCCGGAAAAGCTTTTTCTCCAGTATTTTGGGCAGTTCTTTGATTAATACCTTATCAATGAATTCTTTTGCTTTTTTATAACCCTGATCAAGATAAACAGCTCCGATAAACGCCTCCAGGCAATTTGCCAGAATATAATCTCTCGCCTTGCCCGTGTCTTTTGCCTCGCCCCTGGAAAGCAGAAGGTAAGCGTTAAAATCAAGCTCTTTGGCAATTTGAGACAAAGAGTCGGCGTTGACCAATGCCGCCCGCCAAGTTGTCAATTCACCTTCCGATTCTTTTGGAAACTCTTTATAAAGATATTCCGTCACCGCCAGCTCCAGTACGGCATCCCCCAGAAATTCCATTCTTTCATTGTGCGTCAAGTGAAAATTCGGGTTTTCATTTAAATACGAACGGTGGATAAAGGCCTGGGTTAATAAGTCCTTATTTTTAAATTTTAAATTTAATTTTTTTTCTAATAACGCAAAATCAGTCATTGAAATATAATGCGAATTCTACGAATAATTATTCGAATAATACGAACATTCGGAGCATTCGGATAGAAATTCGCATCATTCGGATTTTGGTTGTTCTATTTCCTTATACACCGTGCCCAATACCCCGTTGATGAATTTTCCGGAATTCTCCCCGCCAAAACTCTTGGCTAATTCTATGGCTTCGTTAATTGCCACTTTCGGGGGCACGGCGGTTTTATCTTCGTACAAGAGCTCGTATAACCCCAAGCGCAGGACGTTGCGATCAATAATTGAAATCTGGTCAATCGGCCACTGGGGAGCCGAAGCCGTAATAATTTTATCAATCTCTTTCATGTGCTGGACTATTCCCGTCACCAATTGCCAGGTGAAGGACTTGTCTTCCAGCCCGGGCCCGAATTCCTGGATATTTCTTTCCGTAATTTCTTTTAAATCCTTGTTTTTATCTGAAAAATCCCATTCATACAAAGACTGCATAGCTATGGAACGAGATAAGTGTCTTGAAGCCATAATTTAAAAATATCTATTTCTTCGATAACTCTTCCCAATTTAACGATTTTTCTTCTTTACCCGCCGTAGCTTTAACGGAGGCGGGCTGCCCCTTTGCCGCCATTTCCTTTTCCTTTAACTTTCTTTCTTTTTTATTTAATTTTTTCAAAACATCAATCACTTCCTCTCCCTTGTAATATCCGCAGTTCTGGCAAACGGTGTGCGCCAAAACCGCTTTCCCGCATTTAGGGCAAGCGGAACTGGCGGGATTAGCCAGAAAAAGATGCATTCTCCTGCTGTTCCTTCTTTTTTTTGTATGCCTTTGTTTGGGATTCCCCATATCTAAAAATGAAAACTATCTCTATGTATAGCACACCTGCCAAATCTTTTCAATATTTTCAGGTGGAGTTTCGTACCGTAGCCCTTGTGCAGGTCGAAGCGGTACTTTGGATATTTTTTGTGATACTTAATCATTATCCTGTCTCTGGTCACCTTGGCTAAAATTGAAGCCGCGGCGCAGGAAAATACCTTTTCATCGGCTTTGACGATTGATTTTTGGGAAATGACCGAATTTAATCTCATATTGCCGTCTAAAATAAGATAATCAGGTTTAAGGTTTTTTAAGGCTTTTTTCATCGCCAGCTTTGTCGCTTCCAGAATATTTATTCTGTCAATTATCTTTTCTGAAACAATTCCAATCCCCCACTTTACCTCCTTATGGGTTGTCAGAATTTCATAAAAATATTCCCGTTGTTTTGCCGATAATTGCTTTGAATCCCGAATTCTGTTGAAATCTGATTTCAACAGTTTGTTGAAGTCAGACTTCAACAAAACTGCGCCGGCAACTACTGGGCCGGCTAAAGGGCCACGGCCAGCTTCGTCCAAACAAGCCACTCTTTTATATCCCTTCTTCCATAATTTTTTCTCTTCTGAAAGATTGGGATAACGCATGATTTGATTTTATCACAAAAAAACGCCTTCTGGGTGAAAGCGCTTCCGGCCCCTCAAAGATTCTGGATGGGAAAGTAGACGAATCTGACTTTCCCATCCTTATTGCACCGCTACTGAGAACAGCGGCAATGACCGCTCTCCCATACCGGTGAGAGCACTGGATTTCTCCATAGCAGCGAGATGAACACTAATCCTGTTTTTCACTCCTAAAATAATTTAATTTCTGAATGTTTCCAATTAATGTCCATTTCGCCGCCATAAAGATTTTTTTTAAAGAACTTTATAAATATATTTTTACTAAATATAACACATACTGGATAATTTGTGAAACCATACAATTTAATTTTCAATTACTAATTTACAATTTTCAATTTATTATTTCCCATCTTTCAGCCCGTAATCTCTCGAGAACGGTTCTCGTGAATTTATAAGCTGAAGTATGGGAGGAAGAGTGAAGTATTTGAAATTACCAATCTGCTCTTCCTCATGTTTCCCCTGACTAGTCTAGGGGCTTGGGAAAGGAATCTCATTTGCTTCCTGCCTTCTTACCTCCTCTAAAGGGCGCTCTGATAATCAGCCACAACCCCGCGAGAACGATAATTAAAGTTAGAATGGAAGCGACAAGATTCCAAAGTTGCCCTGTTTGCCATAAAGCGATAACGAAGGCAACTCCGAGATATATCCACCAAACTCTGGCACGTAAACGCCGGTATAAAGCCCGATGGATATCCCTGACAATGAGTCCGAGCCCTCGCCCGAGCTCAACCAACACTCGCCCTATGAACCGCATACTTACCCTCCAAATATTTTTTAATCTCTTCGCCGTATCTTTCCTCCCACCAACCCTCACAAAGCTGGAAAAGAAATTTAGCGAATCTTTCTGCTTCTTTCTGCATCGCCCCCAATCTCCACCAATGATGGTGTTCGGGCTGAAGCCTCATAAAACCTCCGTATGGCTTCAAAACCCATGTTGATTTGATTGGATGCTCAAAATTGTAATCAAGAAGCAGTAATGCGACATCTCTTGCCTGTTCTATCGGAAAATCCACCCACGGAAATCCTAATCCTCCAACCAGTCCTAATCCCTCCAGAAGATGTCCTTCGCAAGAATTATCTGTGTTTATACCCCACCTCCGAAGACCGATCACAAGATTTTTTATTTTCTTGTCGATTGATTTCCCGTCGTTCTGGATTGCATCCACCTCTTGTTTGACTTCGTCTATATCTCTAACTTTCATTTTCCCTCCTAAAAAATACCTTTATTTCTTTATTTTATTTAATGAGCTAACGCTCAGTATTTCCCATCTTTCAGCCCGCAATCTCTCGAGAACGGTTCTCGTGAATTTATGAGCTGAAAAGTGGAGGAAAACAGATATTGCCGATATTAAATCTGTTTTCCTAGAAGTTGTTTTGATCGGCACAAAACTTGTTAAGAAAGACTGGCAAGATATTTATCCATTATCTCTTTGTCAGCTTCTTTATCGGAAGCAAACGATAATGGATGGGCTTTGCCCGGGGTTATACGAAGCCATTCGGTTCCGTTTCCCCAGCGCTGGCCAAAAGACCATACCTTGTTGTACTCTGTTCCGAAGTACTCTGGTTGCTCTCCCTTGCCCAAGAGTTGATAGAGAAGCAACTCTTTGGCGCGAGGAAATCTTTTTAGGGCAAGCTCCCTCGCGCTTGCGGGATTTGGGGCGATAATATTTTCTTTTTTGCGTTTTTCGCCTCCAAACAATCCCTTTATCTCAGCTACAACCCAGAAATCCATTTTAATCCTCCTTTTTTATTTTACTACCTTCGCGGCAGCGAGGTGGCCTCTCTTTGACATATAGCCCGAAAGGCCACTCCGCCGCCGTGAAGAATATTTAGGCGATGAAGTAATACTTCATCTTCACATTCGTCTCGCCTTGCGGGACTCTGTAAAGAACTATTCTTTATAGCTATAGTATAGCATAATACTATCTTTTTGTCAAGATATGGCGCAATTTTGCCTTTACAGGAAAATTCTGTAAAATGAGAGCATGAAGTTCACCCATCTACATGTGCACTCGCACTACAGTTTATTGGACGGCCTGCCGAAAATCGACCAGCTTTTGGATTATGTAAAATCCCTGGGCATGGACTCTGTTGCCTTAACCGACCACGGCGCCCTGTATGGCGCAGTGGAGTTTTACAAAAAAGCTAAAGAGCGCGGAATTAAACCCATCATCGGCGCCGAAGTATATGTGGCTTTTGAGGGGATGCACCAGGAGAGACCGAATATAGACGACAAAAGATACCATCTGGTTCTCCTGGTAAAAAACGAAACCGGATATAAAAATCTGGTAAAGTTAATCACCAAAGCCCAGCTCGAGGGCTTTTATTATAAGCCCAGAATTGACGAAGAACTTTTAGCCCGGCACGCAGAGGGTCTGATAGGATTATCCGCCTGCCTGCAGGGAAAAATTCCCCGCCTAATTATGGCAGGCAAAATTGAGGAAGCGGAAAAAACCGCTTTGAAATACCAGGGAATTTTCGGCAAAGATAATTTTTATCTGGAACTCCAATCGCATCCTAATATTCCGACACAGGAAAAAGTAAACAAGGCCTTAATTTCTCTTTCCAGGAAATTAGATATTCCTCTCGTAGCCACCTGCGACTGCCACTATTTGAAACCCGAAGACAGCGACGCCCAGGATGTTTTAATGCTGATAAATACGGGAGCAGACCCCAACGATCCCGAGCGATTAACAATGAAGGGCGAGGATTTTTCAATGAAGAGCCCAGAACAAATGATAAAAGATTTTTCCGCCATAGGCGGATCCGCCTCGGGCGGAAAAGAAATTCCCGAGGCCGTTGAAAATACCCAGAAAATCAAGGATGCCTGCAATTTTGAATTTAAATTGGGAGAAACCAAACTCCCCTATTTTCCCCTGCCCGAAGGCAAAAATGCCGACGATTATTTAAAAGAACTTTGCTACCAGCGTTTGGAAAAAAGATTTCCCGAAAAAACAAAGGAAGTCATCGAGCGGCTGGAATACGAATTGTCGGCAATTAAAAAAACCGGCCTTGCCCCTTACTTTTTGATAGTCCAGGACTTTGTCACCTGGGCCAAGGAAAAACGGATCGTCGTGGGGCCGGGCCGGGGGTCTGTCGGCGGATCTTTAGCGGCTTATGTCCTGGGCATTACCAACGTCGACCCGTTAAAATACAATCTTTTATTTGAAAGATTCATCAACCCGGAAAGAATTTCTCCGCCTGATATTGATTTGGATTTTACCGACAGGAGAAGAAATGAGGTTATAGATTACGTTAGTGAAAAATACGGCCGGGACAAAGTTTCGCAGATTATTACTTTTGGCACTATGGCTGCGAGGGCCGTGGTGAGGGATGTGGGCCGGGCTTTAAGTTATCCCTACAGCTATTGCGACCAGCTGGCCAAAATGATTCCTTTTGGCATGACCTTAGACCAAACGCTGGCCAAGGTATCTGATTTTCGAAAAATCTATCTTGAAGACCAAAAAGCCCAGAAATTAATTGATTTTGCCAAAAAACTGGAAGGCGTAGCCCGCCACGCCTCCACTCATGCCTGCGGAGTGGTTATTTCCAAAGAGCCCTTAGACAACATTATTCCCTTGCAGCACCCCAGCCAGGACGACAAAACTATCGTCACCCAGTATGAGATGCATTCCATTGAGGACCTGGGCATTTTAAAAATGGACTTTCTGGGTTTGAAAAACCTGACCATTATCGAGGATACTTTAGCCAGAATTTACAAAGTGCAGGGAAAATCAATTGATATTGAAAATATTCCTTTGGATGACAAGGCAACTTTCCAATTATTAAGAAAAGCAGAGACAGTAGGCGTGTTCCAACTGGAAGGCGATGGTATGCGGAGGTATCTGAAAGAATTAAAATCAACCGGGCTCAACGATATCATTGCCATGGTCGCACTTTACAGGCCAGGCCCCATGCAGTTCATTCCCGATTACATTGCCGGCAAGCATGAAAAGAAAAAAATCGAATACATACATTCCAAATTAAAACCAATTTTGGAAGAGACCTACGGCATTTGCGTTTATCAGGAGCAGGTTATGAGAATTGCCAGGGATTTGGCCGGATTCACCCTGTCTGAAGCCGATGTTTTGAGAAAAGCCATCGGAAAAAAAATCAAGAAACTCCTGATGGACCAGAAGGAAAAGTTCATCAAGGGATGTGAAAAGAATGAAATCCCGACTAATGTCGCCCAAAAAATCTGGCACTGGTTTGAGCCCTTTGCCCAGTATTCTTTCAACAAATCCCACGCCACGGCTTACGCTTTAATCGCCTACCAGACGGCTTACTTAAAAACCAACTTCCCGGTGGAGTTTATGGCCTCTTTTTTGACTTCGGAAAAAGCGGATGTGGAGAGAATCGGATTCCTGATCGGAGAATGCAAAAAAATGGGCATTGAAGTTCTGGCTCCCGATATCAATGAAAGCCTGGCAAATTTCACGGTCGTGCCGCCAAAGCAAATCCGTTTCGGGTTACTGGCCGTAAAGAATGTCGGCGACAATATAGTCAAGGCCATTGTTGAAGAAAGGAAAGAAAACGGCCCTTACCGGTCCATTGCCGATTTCGTGGAGCGGGTCGATTCCAAGGACCTGAATAAAAAATCTCTGGAAAGCTTGATCAAAGCCGGCGCTTTTGACAAGTTCGCCGAAAGAAACCAGCTCTTGCAGAACATGGAAAGATTGCTGGAAACGGCCAGAGAAACTCAGAAAAACAAGAATAACGGCCAACAGGGCCTTTTCCAGGCATCTCCTCAGAATAATAATTTTTCTCTTCAATCGGCGATTTTAGCCACTAAAGCGGAAAAATTGGCGTGGGAAAAAGAGCTACTGGGGCTGTTTGTCAGCTCGCATCCTTTGGATAATTTCAGTAAAATTTTAGAACAAAAAACCCAGAGCATTGAAAAAATAAAGGCTAATTTCACAAAGCTGGTCAGAAAGCCGGTAAAAATCGGCGGGATAATTTCTTCGGTCAAAAAAATCGTCACCAAAACCGGGAGGCCCATGATTTTTATGAACGTGGAAGACATGAAAGACAAGATCGAAGTGGTTGTTTTCCCCGGCCAGATAGACAGACATCCAACAGCTTTCCAGGAGAATAAAATTGTTTTTATTTCGGGCCGAGTAGATGACAGGAACGGCACCCCTAAAATCATCTGCGAGTCCATTGAAGAAATAGTCGAAGGTTAAATAACCGTTGACACTGTTTTTTACAATGATAATATAAAAATATGACGACTATCACTATTCCTCAGAAAGAATACCAAAAATTAGTTGAAAAATCCCTGCGGTACGAATACATCCGCCAGATAATGGGAGGAAATTTATTTTCTCCTCCGCCGACCAGAAATGCTAAAAAAGTCATCGATGAGTTTAAAAAAACCGGTTTGTATAATCAGAAATTCCTGGAAAGTTTAAAAAGAGGGTTAAGTCAATCTTCCTATTTTAAGGCATGAAGATTCTTCCGCTTCATCCGAAACTTGAAATTTATCTCAAAGAAAGAATTCTTGAAAAGAAATTCGCGAAACAAAAAAAAATTATTTGAACAAAATCCTTTTCATCCCGGTTTAAATACCGAACTTCTTGAACCAAAGAGTATGAGAATCTGGAGTTTCAGAGTAAGCGGGAAATACCGAGCAATTTTTATTTTTGAAGCCAGCGCTACGGTACAAGTTATTGATATTAATAATCATTACCAATAAAATCTACTAACAAAAACAGCCCCGCCCTAAACGGAACTGTTTTTTATTATTATCTTTAAAAACAGCTTCTTTTGTGGTAAGTTAACTAAATATTATGGATAAGGGAAAACAACCCGATATAGAGACAATCCGCCATTCTTTGGCTCATATTTTAGCTTTTGCGGTTCAGGACCTCTGGCCCGGGACTAAATTTGGCATTGGGCCGGCTATTGAAAACGGGTTTTATTATGACTTCGGATTTCCCTCCCCTATTTCAGAAAACGATCTGCCGAAAATCGAGAAAAAAATGAGAGAGCTTCTCGCAAAGAATATAGAATTTAGAATAAAGAATATAGAATACGAAGAAGCAAAAAAATTCTTTAAAAATCAACCCTACAAATTAGAGTTGCTTGACCAGGTCAAGCAACCGACTGTCTATGAATCGGGGAAATTTATTGATTTATGCGCCGGGCCCCATGTCAAATCGACCAAAGAAATACCTGCCGAGGGATTTAAGCTAACAAAAACTGCCGGAGCTTACTGGCGGGGAAGTGAAAAAAACCCGATGCTGACGAGAATCTACGGCGTGGCTTTTGCTACCAAAAAAGAACTGGAAGATTACCTCATAATGCAGAAAGAAGCCGAGAAAAACGACCACCGCATCTTAGGAGAAAAACTCGGGCTTTTCATGTTTGATGAAAAAATAGGAAAAGGCCTGCCCTTGTGGCTACCAAAAGGGTATTTTATCCGCCACTTATTGGAAGAGTATATGTATAACGCCGAAAAAGAAGCAGGCTACCTGCACATCTCGACTCCCATTCTGGCCAAAGAAGAGCTTTATAAAACTTCGGGGCATTTGGCGCACTATAAAGACGAAATGTATTCCCCTATTGAAATTGAAAATGAAAAATATTATTTAAGACCGATGAATTGCCCCCATCATCATTCCGTTTATAAACACGCCTTGAAAAGTTATAAGGAACTGCCCTTGCGCCTTGCCGAATTCGGCAACGTTTACCGGTATGAAAAGTCGGGGGTTTTAACCGGCTTAATGCGGACAAGGGGCTTTACCCAGAACGACGCCCATATATACGCCACGCCTGAAACTTTGGAAAATGAAATAATAGGCATATTGGATCTTTTTAAAAAGACCTACGAAGATTTTAAAATTGAAGATTACTGGTTCAGATTATCTCTGCCCGATTTTAAAGATAAGGAAAAATACGGAGATATAGACAATAAAGATATGTGGGAAAAAGAGATTGAGGCCTTGAGAAGGGTTTTAATAAAAACAAAGATCAAATTCGCGGAAGCAGAGGGCGAAGCTTCTTTTTACGGCCCGAAAATAGACATCCAGATAAAAGACATCAGGGGCAAGGAAGACACCATCGCCACCGTCCAGGTTGATTATTATTCCGCGAATAAATTTGACCTGGCTTACATAGATGAAAAAGGAGAAAAAAAACCTCCCGTCATAATCCACCGGGCTATTTTGGGTTCTTTTGACAGGTTTTTTGCTTTTCTTCTGGAAAAGACGGCGGGCAACCTGCCCCTTTGGCTGTCCTCCATTCAGGTGGAAATTATCAATATCGGAGAATCGCAATCGGAATACGCAAAAGATATTCTGAAACAATTGAAAGAAGCTGATATAAGGGCGGAAATTGCCAAAGAAGATATGACACTCGGGAAAAGAATCAGGGAAGCTGAAATGCAGAAAATCCCTTATATTCTGGTTGTCGGCGACAAAGAAGTAAAAACAAAATCCGTAAGCGTAAGACAGAGGGGCAAGGGGGACTTAGGGCAGATTAAATTGGAAAAATTTATAAAAAAAGTTAAAATAGAAATAGAAACTAAGGGTTAGGCGATGAGGATAAATCCTCATCTTCAACTTCGTTTTTTATTCTAAAAAACTCGTTTATGGAGCTATCGCAACAAACGCAAAAATTAATCCAGCGCTATCGGGCCTGGCAGACCAGTTTGGAACCAGCTAAGCTTGGAACGAATGTCATCCATGTGGACGAAGTGGCTTCCAAAGTGGCGGCTTTTTATGAAAAAATCCGCGGGGTGATTGATTGGCGGGAAGAGCATTTATTGAGAAGGGCCAGCATAGAAAGAATTTTGAAAAGAAGATTATTTCTGGGAAAAATCAGGGAAGACCAAGCCGGGCCTTTTGTTTTGGAATTAATACGCGGAGGATATTTTCCCAACGACATAATCCAGGAAGCAAAAATTCAGGATATTCAGCGCCTGCTTGATAAATATATTTTTATCCTCAGCAACAGCAAGATAATCAAGGGGGAAAAAATAAAAATTCAGCTTTACGACTGGCTGCTTTCTTTGGCGGCCTGCGAAGTGGAAGAAGTTTTGGAACCCAACCGAAGGGAACGGGCCCTGATTGAATTTATGGAAGATATGATGAGAGAAAGAATAACTGCTCCCGAAGGAATGCAAGAGGGTGAAAAAAACACCCAAATTTCAATTGGCGTCCAGCAGGCCCTCTTCAAACTTGACAAAGCCACAATATCATATCAACTCTTGAAACAAAAATATCCCGACTGGCTCAATTTTCCGCCCGCGCAATTTGACCAAGTAAGCCAAGATATATACTCAATCTGGGAAAATATAGATAAAAATCTTAATCATCCCCTGGCCGGAAGATTTTATCAAATACTGGAAAGATACGACACTCCTTATTTTATATTAGGCGACATTATTTCAATTGACCCCGCAAAAGCCGCAGAAAATATTTCAAATCCCGACAAACTGGAGGGATTTATCAAAGAGTCCTATTCCAAAAGATTGCGCAAGCTGAACTCCAGAATAAGAAAGGCGGCGATTTTCAGCACCATATCGATTTTTCTCACTAAAATATTATTGGCCCTGGCCATTGAAATTCCCTTTGACCGGTATACAAGCGGCCATATTAATCTGCAGGCCTTGGGATTAAGCGTCATAATCCCTCCCTTTTTAATGTTTTTTATAGTTTCCACCATCAGGCCTCCCAGAAAAAGCAACTTGGAAAAAGTCATCATGGAAACCACTAAAATAATTTTTGCGACCGAAAAAAGGGACAATTATCAGATTAAGGCTCCCAGAAAACGGGGATTTGTTTTAAACGCAATAATTCTGCTTTTTTATCTCGCCACTTTTTGGGCCTCTTTCAGCTTAATATTGTGGGGATTAGACAAATTGAATTTCGGAATTTTGTCTAAAATCATTTTTATCGTCTTTTTCTCTTTAATTTTCTTTGCCGGAGCTAAAATAAAAGAAAGGTCGAAAGAATTAACAGTCGAAGAAGATAAGGGCGGATTCTTTTCCTTTTTATTCGATTCGTTTTCACTGCCCTTCCTGCGCCTTGGGAAATGGCTGTCCGGCCAATGGACGAAATACAATGTAGTGCTGGTAATAATTACGGCCTTAATCGATATGCCCTTCCAGATTTTCACCGAGTTTCTGGAACAATGGCGTTATTTCGTCAAAGAAAAAAAGGAGGAAATCCGCTAATAATATAGATAACTAAAAAAATATGCCAAACAAATTTCTCATGTTTTTTATAAGCTTGCTGGTCATCGCGGTAGCAGGAATTGCCTTAGCCCAAGAAGAAACGAGCACTGCGGAAGCGGTTAATCTAGATGAAAATATTCAGGCCGAAGATCTGGGGATTTCAGACCCGAATATTTTGCCGGACAACCCGCTTTATTTCTTTAAAAATTTAAGTCGGGGAGTTCAAAATTTATTTACCTTCAATCCCATCAAAAAAGCCGAGCTGAAAGAAAAATTCACTAATGAAAAATTGCTTGAAATAAAGAAAATGGTTGAAAAGAATAAAAGCCAGAACGCGATTAGCCGAGCAATTGATAGTTATCAAAAAGAAAGTGAAACAGCCCAAAAAACAGCTGAAAAGATAAAAGAAACGGCAGCCGAAAACGAAAAAGTGGGGAAATTTCTGGATAAATTCATCCAGCAGCAAGTTCTCCAGCAAAAAATTCTGCAAAGATTAGAAACTCAAGTGTCCACAACTACGTTTGCAAAAATACAGGAAGCCAGGGAAAAACATCTTGAAAAATTCGGCCAAGTGATGGCAAAACTTGAAAATAAAGAAAATATTCAAGATCGATTAGAAAAGAATCTGCAGAACGTTAAGGGCAGCGAATTTAAAGATTTTAAAAACCTGGAAGTGCTTAAGGAATTAAAAGAGAAGGTACCGGACGAGGCCAAAGAGGCCATTCAAAGAGCGGAAGAAAATACTTTAAAGCGCCTTAGAGACGACCTTTCTCAAATGTCTTCAGAAGACCAGGAAAGATTTAAATCATATATAAATACAACCCAGGGAGACGAGGAACGAAAATCGGAAATATTGGAAAACTTAAGGAGCGAATTAAGAGAAAGCCCGCAATTAAGAGAAAAGTTATTAGAAACGAGGGACAAAATTTTAGAAAAGATTGAAATAAAAGATTGCCCGGAGACAGAAAAACCAAGTTCCGATTTTTGCAGAGACGGCAGAGTGGTAGTAAAGAAAAACGATCAAGGATGTATTATCGCTTTCAATTGTCTGATTCCCGGGGAATTTAACACACTTCCTACGCCAAATAAGCAAGCTTGCATCACATCATGGGAACCGGTTTGCGGCAAAAACAACAGAACTTATTCCAATAAATGTTTCGCCGCGGCCTCGGGCATAGAAATTGCTTATCCTGGCGAATGCAAGGCGGCGACGATTAAGTAGAATGAGATACTATATTATAACCTTTGGCTGTCAGATGAATGAATCTGACAGCCAGAGGATTGCCGCAATTTTAGAGAAAACCGGCTATTCTCCCGCCTCAACAGATGAGGCGGATTTCATTGTGGTCAATATGTGCTCCGTCCGCCAGTCAGCGGTAGATAGAGTTTACGGGCTAATCCAAAAATTTTCAAAGCTCAAAGCTCAAAATCCAAAATTAAAAACCGTACTGACCGGCTGCATTTTGCCGAAAGACAAACAAAAATTAAGAGAGGGATTCGACCAGATTATTAGGTTTCCGGATCTATTAAAGTACAAAGCCAACCCTTCGACAAGCTCGGGGCGGGTTTTTGTTCCTATTTCCAACGGCTGCAATAATCTGTGCTCTTACTGCGCCGTACCTTTGACCAGGGGGGACTTAAAGTGCCGCAGCCATAAAGAAATCTTAAAGGAAGTAGAAAATGCCGCTCAAAAAAATCCGAAGGAGATTTGGCTTTTGGGTCAAAATGTGAATAACTACTACTCTCCCGAAAACCCATCAATAAATTTCGCCGAACTGATGAAGATGGTTTGTAAAATTCAGGGAAAATTTAAAATTCTTTTTATGTCGCCCCATCCCAAAAATTTTTCAGATGAATTGATTAACGTTCTGGCCGATTGCCCGAAATTCGGAAAATATCTCAATCTGCCGGTTCAATCGGGGGATAATGAAATCTTGAAGAAAATGGGACGGAATTATACCGCCAAAGAATATAAGGATTTGGTTAAAAAAATCAGAAAGAAGATACCGGACATCAATCTTTCCACCGACACCATTGTCGGTTTTCCAGGGGAAACGAAAAAGCAGTTTGGAAATACGGTAAAATTATTCAGGGAGATCAAATTTAACAACGCTTATATTTCCAAATATTCTCCCCGAGCCGGAACCGTTGCCTTTAAATTGAAAAACAATATACCGTTAAAAGAGAAAAAAAGAAGATGGAAAATTCTAAACGACTTATTGTAATTTTGGGCGCCACGGCTTCGGGTAAAAGTGAGCTGGCAGTTAAGCTTGCCAAAAAGTTCAATGGTGAGATTATTTCGGCTGATTCAAGACAGGTTTATCGGGGCCTGGATATCGGCTCAGGTAAAATAACTAAAAGAGAAATGCAAGGCATCCCCCACCATCTTTTAGATATCGCTTCGCTAAAAAGGATATTTACAGTCAGCCAATACCGGAAATTGGCAATAGCCGCCATAAATAAAATACAAAAAAATAACAAAATCCCGATTTTGTGCGGAGGAACGGGGTTTTATATCCAGGCCGTGGCGGACGGCATTTTGATCCCCGAAGTTAAACCCGACTGGAAATTAAGGAAAAAATTAGAAAAAAAATCAGTAAAAGAGCTCTACCGAATGCTTCAAAAATTAGATAAAAAACGGGCCGGAAATATTGATAAAAATAATCCGAGGCGGCTTATTAGGGCGATTGAAATAGTGATAAAAACGAAAAAACCCATTCCTGTCTTAAAGAAAAATCCTCTCCCCTATTCCGTACTGATGATTGGCATAAAACTATCAAAAAACGAATCGCAAAGAAGAATAAAAAAAAGAGTTGATAAAATGATAAAACTTGGCTTGGAAAAAGAGTCCAAGAAGTTTCCCCTTCCCGTAATCGGCTATCAGGAATGGTCTTTGCCAAACCCGAAAGATTCGATCATCCAGCATACAATTCAATACGCCAGGCGCCAGATGACCTGGTTCAAGCGCGATAAAAGGATAAAGTGGGTTAAAAACTACCAGCAGGCCGAAAAACTGGTCAAAAAGTTCCTCTAAAAACAGGAAAGGGAGAGAAAACATAGTTTTCTCTCCCTGATCCATATAGTTGATACGGACCCTAACCGATTGTCTTTTTGTCACCGTCGACAATTCTGACGGTTCCCTTCTCTAGAAATTCTCTCTGGAATCTCTGGAGATCTTCTATTGTTAAATGACTCCACATAATATCACCTCCTTATAATTATATTATACGCCTATTTTTGTCTTTGTCAAGCTTTCTTGCTTCAACAGCTCTTCGGCCGCATCCGTCCAGAGGTCTCTGTTTGTCAGCGGCCAGCGGTTCGGATGTTTGGCTATTTGAGCATGCTTTGTGCAGAGATCAATCGGGACTTCCAGCCCCTCAACCTTATTGCTGCAAGCCGCATTACTGTATTTAATATCCGTTGAACTGCATAAACAACACTGTGCCACTTTTCCTCCTTTATTTTTGTCTTCTTTTTTTCTTTCCTCCATGCATTAGTACTCCATATTTCAACATGGTCGCCGACGCCTATCACAACTATTTTTCTGTCGCTAAATTCTGTTCTAAATCGTGCTGGCAGACAGATCCTTCCCCCTTCCTCCAGACGACGGGTATATTCACCGCAAAACATCTTATCCTCCTTTATGTAATTATAAAATAGTACTTTGGCGTTAAAGCTTCAGTACTAGAGCTAATGTGTATTTTTATATTTTAATGCCTTATTTTGTTTTTGTCAAGATGTCTTTCAAGAGAGCGTTTACAATCTGGGGATTGGCCTTGCCTTGGGTTTTTGCCATAATTTGGCCCGTCAAAAACTGAAGGGCGTTGGTTTTTCCTTTTTTATAGTCCTCCACTACTTTTTGATTTTGGGAAATAACTTCCCTTGCAATCTTTTCAATTTCTTTCTCATCGCTGACCTGCTCTAAACCTCTTTTTTTAATCAACTCCGAAGGATTAAAACTAACCAGTTCCGGTAAAATTTCTTTTGCTACGGCATTAGATATCTTCTTATTTTTTATTAAAATTATTAACTGCGAAAAATTTTTAGGCGGAATATTATAATCTCTCGTTTCTGTATTTATTAAAAAATCAGAGGCCAGCTTGACTAGATTGAGTGGCAATTCTTTGGCAACTTTTTCAAAATATTCCCCTAATTTTTTATTATAGACAAAAATCTCAGCAGATTTTTCATCCAGCTCGTATTCTCTTTTAAATCTCTCGCGCCGATGAGCCGGCAATTCGGGAATTTCCGCCCTGATTTCATTAATAAATTCCTTTGAATGTTTCAAGGGCGGCAAATCGGGCTCCGGGAAATACCGGTAGTCATGCGCCTGTTCCTTTTTCCTTTGGCTGAAAGTCATCCCTTTGGTGTCATCCACGCGAGCGCCAGCGACGCGGTGAGATGAAGCAGTAGCTTCATCGAGCCAGCCCCGCGTTTCCTGGATGATTTTCTCGCCCTTATCCAATAAATCGGACTGCCTTTTGATTTCATAATCAACTGCCCGTTCAACGCTTCTGAAAGAATTTAAATTTTTGATCTCGGTTTTTGTGCCCAACTTATTATCGCCAGATAAGGAAATATTAACTTCGACTCTCATTTCCCCTTTTTCCATGTCGGCGTCGGAAACATCAAGATAATGCATGATCAGATGTAGTTCTTCGGCAAATTTTTTCGCTTGGCTGGCGGAAGTAATATCGGGCTCGGTCACTAATTCCATTAAAGGAACTCCCGCCCGGTTAAAATCTACCAGGGAAAAATCCTCGCTTTCAGGATGAATAAGCTTTCCCGTGTCTTCCTCCAAGTGGACTTCCCTTATTCTGATCCGCTTGGAAACTGAGTTTCCAAGTGGAAACTCAGTTTCTTTTAATTCCAGATAGCCGTTTTTGCACAAAGGGTTATAAAGCTGGCTTATCTGATAACCCTTGGGCAGGTCGGGATAAAAATAATTTTTCCGGTCGAACTTGGAATACTCGGGAATCTGGCAGTTCAAAGCCAGGCCGGTTTTAATGACTTTTTTTAGGGCCTCTTCATTGATAACCGGAAGGGTTCCGGGCTGGGCCGTACACACCGGGCAGACGTTAGTGTTGGGATTTTTCTCTTCAGAATCATTCTTGCAACCGCAAAACATCTTGGACTTAGTATTAAGTTCAATGTGAATCTCAAGTCCTATTGTAGGCCTGTATTCCATATTTTATATTGCAGATTCTTTTACAATTTCCACGCCAGAGCTCGTGCCGATTATATCCGCACCAACGTCTAACATCATTTTAACATCGGATAATGTTCTTATCGCGCCCGACGCCTTCACTAATATTCCGGGGGCGGATTCTCTCATTATTCTGATATGCTTAGCTTTTTCTTTCAATTCCGGATTATCCAAAGGATCATCTACTGTGGCGGTTTTAACACAAATTGCGCCCGATTCTTTAACCATTTCCGAGGCCTTTTTTATTTCTTGGTCGGTTAAATAACCAGACCCGATAATAACCTTTGTGGGTAGGATTTTGCAGAGTTCTTTTAAATCGGCCGAAACTTCATCATATTTTCCATTTTTAAAATCGTCTATTTTCATCACCAGCTCGATTTCATCGGACCCGTCTTTTTTGGCCCTTTCTATCATTTCCGCTCTTTTTTGGTGGGAACTCATCCCCGTTGGCGCGTCAATTAAGGTGGTAACTTTAATATCGGAATCTTTAAGAAATTCTTTAGCCCATTTAGTATGTTCAGGATAAATACAAAGAGCCCTAAAGCCGTAGACCTTGGCTTCTTCACAAACTTTTTTAATCTCGTCTTCCCCGGCACCTTTTTTTAAAAACGTCTGGTCTATAACGCGAGCGATAGCGAAGCGTGAAGATGAGGATTTATCCTCATCGCCTATCCGAGCAATGTTTTCCATACTCAAATTTTAGCAAAATTACCCTAAAATAAAAAGCGGGGTTATTGGAAAATAAACCCGCCCTAGCGCAAATCTCCTTTTTGCAGTTTTTTAACAAAGAGCCGGTCCGCTTCGCAAAAATCGTACTTGCGCATTTCCTTCGGACTGACCCACTTATAATCTTGAACGCCGATTTTTCTTACCTGGACTAGTGAACCTAAAAATCCGGAAAAGGCCAGTAAAATGACGTGCCTATTGTTTTCATAGACGAAAGAAGAATACCCTAAAAGTTTAGACACGTGCACTTCATTACCCACCCCTTCTTTTGTTTCTATGCCCAACTCCTCTTTTATTTCTATCATTAAGCGCTCTTTGGGGTCTTCGCCAAATTCTACCTTACCGCCGGGAAATTCCCATTTGCCGGCCAGATGTTTACCCGCCAGCCGTTGGGTGATTAAATATTCGCCCAGTCTTTCAATAATCGCCGCTGCAACTAGTATCTGTTCTTTTTTCATTGCAACCTCCCTGTATAAGAACTATTTAATATTGGATAAATATTCTTTATATATGATCTCCGGCCAGCCAGTTACGCCTTCCAAGTATTTTGGCATATCTTCTAGTTTAATCAATCCTCCTTTTATTTTATCTTTTTCCTTAATAATAATCTGCGGGCTGTCGCCGGTAAAATGATATACCAATCCCAGATGAACCGACTCAACTTCTCTCCGTTCGTCATTTAATATTCCGATAAATTTTTTCTCTATTAAATTTCCCTCATAATCCACCTCCTCTTTCCATTCCCGCATCATTCCCGCCTCTAATATATCCTCAACAGTTTTTAAATCAATGGGATTTATATGCCCGGCTACGCCCAGTTGACAATTATTTATTAATCTTTTGTCTCCGGCCAAATAAGTGTAAAAAAAATACTGATCCTGGAAATTAAAGATTATGTAAGGGATTATTTGCTGAAAGGAAGGATCCGCCTCCACGTCTTTCCTTGGTTTAAACTGCGAATATTTTTTGATCAAATCCAGATAGTAATCAAGATTATCTCTTTTTAGACCCTGCCAGCGCTCTTTCTTAAAAATAATATCGCTGGCAATGGTTAAAACTTGTTCATCGGATTTCATTTCCTCTCTAAAGTTAAAAAGGTGTATGGATACTGATTTTCTTTATCGGATTCGTTTTTAACCCGTTCAATTTCATTCCAATCGCTGTAATCAAATTCCGGGAAAAAAGCGTCAGCTCCTTCAATATCCGCCTCAATCAAAGTTAAATATAGGCGGTTAGCCAGGGGCAAAAACTGCTTGTATATTGAAGCTCCGCCTATTATCATCACTTCATCAGAATTTTTGGCGGTTGCCAAAGATTCTTCTATGGAATGCGCAACAATGCACCCCGGAGCCGTATAACTTTTATCAAAAGTTATAATAATATTAGTTCTTCCTGGCAAAGGCTTGCCGATGGATTCAAAGGTCTTTTGGCCCATAATAACGGGCTTTCCCATAGTTAACTGGTGGAAGTGCCTCATATCCGAGGGCAAATGCCAAGGCAGGGCGTTTTTGCACCCGATAACCCAGTTATTTGCAATGGCCACGATTATTGATATTGTCATCTTGATATAGTATTATAATATAATAACATGAAGCATCAAAATAACCATATTATTGAGGATTATCGGGAATTAAAAAAACTCGCTGATGCTCACCGGACTTTGGGGCATAAGATCGTCTGCACCGTGGGCTCTTGGGACATGCTTCATATCGGACACTTAAGATATCTCATTAAAGCCAGAGAGCAGGGCGACGTACTTGTTGTCGGAGTGGACAGTGATAGGGGAATAAAATTATATAAAAAAAACAACCTTCGGCCAATCATTCCCCAAGGGGAAAGGATGGAAATGTTGAAATACCAGGAATGCGTAGATTACGTCACTTTAGTTGACGATATAGACGACGAAGGAAAATGGCAATATGAACTGATTAAAACAATAAGGCCCAACATTTTTGTGGCCACTCCCGAGGCCTATTCCGAAGAACAAATAAAAAACATAAAATTATATTCCGACGAAGTGATTATTTTCCCGAGACAAGCCGAAAAAACATCCACCACCGAAATCATTGAAGGAATGATAAAGAAACATCTTGAAGTCATGCTGTCAAATATAGTAAAAAAGGGGCAATAGACTTTATGGGAAAATTCGTTAATACCAAGAACGCGAGAAAAGGGCAATACAAAAAAGTAATAAAAAAAATAGCTTCAACCGGTAAATGTCCTTTCTGCAAAGAAGATTTTAAATATCACGAAAAACCAGTATTCAAGCAAAGAAACGGCTGGTTTTTAACGGAGAACAGCTGGCCCTATAAAAACAGCCGCTATCACCTCATTATTATTTGCGACAAGCATAAAGAAAATTTCTCCGAATTAACAAAAAAAGACCTAGAATCGGTCAATTTTTTGGCTAATTTTGCGATTAAAAAATATAAAATAAAGGGCGGGGCTTTAGCCATGAGATTTGGCGATACCGACTATACGGGAGCTTCCGTTGCCCATCTTCATTTCCATATAATTTCTCCCAAGATAAATAAAAAAACGGGTCGCGCGAGAACCGTTCATTTCCCTATAGGTTAAATTGCGATATCTCCTTTTATCGGAGGATAAGGGTCATATCCTTCAATCTTAAAATCTTCGTAATCAAAGTCGAAGATATTTTTTATTTCGGGGTTAAGAGTTATTTTTGGCAGGGACTTAGGCTCCCGGGTCAGCTGAAGTTTTACCTGCTCTATATGGTTTAAATAAATATGAGTGTCGGATAAAGTATGGATAAATTCGTGGGCTTTCAATCCTGTAACTTGGGCCATCATCATCAGTAATAAGGAATAAGATGCGATATTGAAAGGTACCCCCAAAAATACATCACAGCTCCTCTGGAAAAGATGCAAAGATAATTTACCCTGGGCGTGGAAGAACTTGAAAAAACAATGGCAGGGAGCCACGAAAACCTTATCCACGTCTTCCGGGTCCCAGGAAGTCACGACCAAGCGCCTGGTGTCCGGATTTTTTTTCAGATTTTCAACGACCTGGGCTATCTGGTCTATCTCTCCGCCGTCTCTTTTTTTCCAGTGCCGCCATTTTTCTCCGTAAATCGGGCCCAGCTCGCCTGGAGGCAAACCGTATTTTGCCGTGGCTTCCTTGGTCGCCCATTCATCCCAAATCGTTACGCCATGGTCTTGTAAATACTTAACATTAGTATCCCCTTTTAAAAACCATAAAAGCTCGTAGATAATGGATTTTAGGGGCATTTTTTTCGTGGTCAGCAAAGGAAAACCGTCGTCCATTTTAAAGCGCATCTGATAGCCGCAAACAGCTATATTCCCCACTCCCTGGGGATCGCCCTTCCTCTCGCCGTTCTCCAAGACATATTTCAATAAATCCAGATACTGTTTCATAAAATAATTATATAACGCCATCAAAAAATATCAAAACTATGGAGGCGAAACCTCCATAGTAAAACCTCTATAGTAATCCATGTTTAATCTAAATAAAACTCTTGAGATTTTTTTATATCTTCTCCTAAATAATTTTTAAAAAATTCCTGATATCCCTTATCGCTCTTAAAGTAATTTAACAAAAAATTCCGACTAGTAATCGATGGAAAATTTTTAATACCGATGTAATCCAAATAACTAGACCAGCGATAATTTTGTAAAAATTTATTCACTTCCAGCCAATTTCTAATACCTTTTTCTTTCCAATTCGCATTTATAATTTCAATCGGGTTCGAATGTATATAACCGCTAAGGGGTAAAAAATATTCGTCTCTATCAATTAAAATTGCCTTAAATACTCCCTGAAAAAGAGCGCCATTCCTGTCTTGTTTCTTGTTAAAATACATAGTATATCCCGTCCCTAATTTTTGCATAAATTTTGCTATGCCATTGTCTTTTAATTGCTTTAAAATCAAATGGAAATGATTTGGCATTAAACAAAAACTTATTATATCCACTAAGCGATCTCTTTCCCGCTTAACTATTGAGGTTTCGCCTCCATAATTCTGTGTTCTCTGCGCGCAGGCAAATCGAAAGCTTGCGTTTAAAACAGCTCTGCTGTTGTTAAATTCAAAAAGACAGTGAATGAATCTAAAATAATCTTTTTCGTCCAAAAATATCTTTCTCTTATCTGTACCCCTATTATAGATATGATAAAAATATTCGTTAGCGAACTGAACCCTTCTCATATAACATAATTATAATATTATGGAGGCGAAACCTCAATAGCCACCTCAACCTTAATAAAAAAGAGCCAACTTGCGCTGGCTCAACCGATTCTGAAATTTACCGGAACTTCCGCAAAACTTTCGGTATTGGCTTTTGGCACGATGAGGTGAAAGTGCAAGTGGTAGAGGGTTACTCCTCCAAGCTCCTTTTCCCGCATCGCGATGCCGAATCCATTTTTAAGAAAAGGGTATTTAGTGACTGCGATATCCATTATTTCTTGCCATTGTACCCACTCCGAGGTTTTGAGATCTAAAGAAGAAACAATATGGCGCTTGGGAACAACGAGAATATGAGCTGTTGATCCTTTGTACGGGAACTGGTTTAAGACGAGAGTCCAACCTGAAGTTTCGCCGATAATTACAAATCCTTTGTCTTTTATGCCATCAGGGCAGAAGGGGCATTTGCCGCTTTCCTCGATTCGCCTGTTTTCCTCTACAAGATCGGGCCTATCGCCGTAATACCTTTGAACATTATTCATGCACACAACCTTTTCAGCCATTATTCCCCTCTCCTTCTATTTTATTTGGAATATCCTAATATGGTTTTACAACGAAATACGTATAATTGCAACACCGCTGGATTCTAAAACCATCTTGCCGTCTAAGTTGGCGGCGCCTTCGGAAAAATAAAGTTTCTTAATCCCCGAAAAAGCCACCAGCTTGGCGCACAAAGGACAAGAAAAATGAGTTATGTATAAGCTGGCATCATCAAGCGAAAGGCCAGTTCTAGCTGCCTCAGCAACAATCTTTTGCTCAGCATGAATGGTCGGAGAAAATTCCTGTTTCTCGCCGGCTTTGAATAAATCTCTCAAAGAACCCAATTGGTAAGGAGTATTATCAGTAGGCGTTCCCTGGTTGTAGCCCCTGGCAATAATTTTATTATCTTTGACCGCCACAGCCCCCACTTGGCGCCACCAATCTCCGGATTTTTGCGCCTCTTTTGAGGCCTCCTTCATCATCTCTATGTCAAAATTATCTTCAGAAACAGCGATGTTTTCCGTCGGGATATCGGCTAAAACTTTTTCTTTATCCCAACGCAAAAAGGCCGAATCCCATTCTATCTTCTCGCCTTTCAGATATTTCTCTGCCAGATTGCGGGAAATTTCATCCTGGACGAGTATTATTTCTTTGCTCTTTATCCCGCCTATGTTATCTGCAGCAAGAATCTGTATATTCGCAAATCCCAATTTTCCCAATAAATCTTTTACGTTTTTTTCGTCCAGAGAAGCGATGTCCGGTTTTATTTCCAAAAGTTCTTCTTGGAGCTTGCGATCAATTATAAAAATTTTAGAAACTTTATTTTTAACCCTGATTAAAAAATCCAAATACCCCTTGTGAATGACAGGGATATATAAAATGAGAATCTTTTCTGGCATAGATACAAAAATTACTCCACGGTAATTCCCATGTTGCGGGCGGTGCCTTCAATAATTTTCATTGCGGCTTCAATGGAGTCGGCGTTTAAATCCGGCATTTTTTGCTCGGCAATTTTCTGCAATTGCGCCTTGGTAATCTTTGCCACTTTGATTTTATCGGGAGTACCGGAACCCTTTTCAATACCGGCGGCTTTCTTCAACAATTCGGAAGCCGGCGGCTGCTTCACCACAAAAGTATAGGTCCTATCCTCAAAAACCGTTATTTCCACGGGCAACTTCCAGCCGGCCTGTGATTTGGTGGCCTCGTTGTACTTTTGGCAGAACTCGGAAATATTGACTCCGTGCTGGGCCAAAGACGGCCCGACGGGAGGGGCCGGATTTGCGGCTCCCGCCTGAATTTGCAGTTTTACGATTGCCTTTATCTTTTTTGGCATGTTAATTTTATATTTTCTTAATTTGCAACGAATCCAGTTCTACGGGAGTATCTCGGCCGAACATGTTCACCAGCACTTTGACCTTTCCCCTTTCAGGGTCAACTTCGGAAACCTTTCCGTCAAAATCCTTGAACGGGCCGTCTGTAATCTTAACCAAATCCCCTACTTGGACTTCAATCTTAAACTGCGGCTCAGCCACTCCCATTCTCTTTTTTAAACTGTCTATTTCTTCCTGGGATACGGGTACGGGAGTGGTTCCGGCTCCCACGAATCCCGTGACATTGGGAGTATTCCTCACCACATACCAGGAATCGTCGGTCACCGTCATTTCCACCAGTACGTAGCCCGGGTAAATTTTTTCCTCCACCACTTTTCTCTTCCCGTCTTTTATTTTAATCTTTTTTTCCTTGGGCACAATAACGTTGAAAATCTTGTCTTCCATGCCCAGGGACTCTATGCGCTGTTTTAAGTTAGCGGAGACGGCATCTTCGTAGCCGGAATAAGTGCTGATGACATACCATTTTCTCTCTTGGGATAATTGCTGTTTTGGCATTTTATATTAAAAACTTATTTAATATCGCGGTAAATATAAAATCTATTCCGCCCAAAAATATCGCCACGGACAAAGACACTCCGATAACCAGCAGAGTGTATTTTATAGTTTCCTGCCTGGTGGGCCAGTTGACCTTTTTCATTTCCAGGCGGACTTCCTTTAAAAAAGTTGTAATTTTATTAAACATGCTTGTATTTAAAAACGGCCCCGTTGGCCATCAATTGGATGATAGCCCAACCAAACTTAAATGTCAACTCGTTTTATTTTTTAAACAAATTCTCAAACCCGGCAGTATTTACCCAAAAATTATTAGGATTACGGGGTAAATATTTCTTAATCTCTATTTTATACAACTTGAAATTCTAACTGTAAGTTTTTTTGTTTCCTTTCTTGAGCCACAAATAATCCTGATTTTATTTCCTTGTCAATTTCTCTTAATCTTCTTTCGGCAATTTTTACATATTTTTCATTTGAATCTATGCCAATATAACTTTTCTCTAATTTCCTTGCGGCAACAGCAGTTGTTCCGCTACCAATAAATGGATCTAGAATTACAGCATTTTTTGAAAAAGCGGAGAGTTTTATTAGATATTCACAAATAGTTAATGGTTTAACGGTCTTATGGTTATTGTAATCACCTTTTTCCTTTTTTGTTGGTTTCGGTAAAAGAAAAGTTTTATCAATTAGCTCGTTTATGCTATCAACTGTAAAAACATTTGCTGGATACATATTATTACCAATTTTTATATTAGTATTTAACAAACCAACTTCGTGTTTTATTATATTGTTTAGATATGTTTGGTCGGTAGGTTTTTGGGCCATCGCAATCGGTTCAAAACACGATTTGATTTGTGGGGTTTTCCATCCGTTTAACCTTTCTCTAATTTTTCCCTTGATTTTTTCGTCGATTTTCATTTTTTTAATAAAATGGTCGACGCCCATTGCCTTAGCTTGATTTTGGGTATAAAGCCACATAAAAGCGTCCCTAATTTCAAATCCGGCGTCGTCAATTGCAGAGGCCATTCTGTGATAAAGTCTAGGGCTGGAAAAAGAAAAGAAAAATCCGCCCGGCTTTAATACTCTAAAAATTTCTTTTGATACCTCAAAATACCAAGAATAAAATCTTTTTCCTTGCTCGCGGTCAAACTTCATTCCGGCTGGCAATGATTTAATCACATATTGATTACTTTGACTCGCTACTTTCTCGTGGTTCCAATTATTATCAAGTTTATCTAAAAAATATGGTGGATCTGTTAATACGACGTCGATAGAATTACTTTCAATTTGAGGAAGCAATTTCATCGTATCGGCACAAATAATTCTGTTTATAAAATCTTTATTTTTTATAGTCATTTTATGGAATTAGGATTTTCTCTTAAATTCTTTGCTTAATATCTTATAAATTTTTTTTCTTACCTCTTTATCAAAATTTCTAACGAAATTCGCGTCTGCCAATTTTATAACCCTGCCCTTGTCATCATAGACCCATCTGTTTCTGTCCCCTCTATTACATTTTTGGCACTGCGGAATAATATTACCAGCAACTAATGGTTTATTTGGATCCATATGCGCTTTTTGCAAAACAGTTTTTGTTGCAGGCCAATGAAATTGGGGCTTACCCTCCTGAGAACCACAAGTGGCACATCTAAAATTGTATTCTTCTTTTATCTTTTCCCAATTAGCCGTATCCGCTATTCTATGTCCTTTTTTAAATGATGGGTAAGGCTGTTCTAAAGTATAAAGTTGGTATGAACCTCTTTTAATGTTTAAAACAATATTATCTCTACCACCTGCAACTATCCACCACCCACTTTGCGCGCCCAAATGCCTAGCCTGTTGAACATCGTTTGTGTCTGGATAATAACTTCTAACAAATTTAGTCAACTCTTCTTTTGTAACCTTTCTAGTTTTAGGATAGTCATAAGCCAAGTAAGCCAAAACGAGAACGTCTTTTGTAAATTTATCCTTTGAGGCATAAAGCTTTGGCAACTTCACCCCATATTGCTTGAGATACTTTTCGTGATATTCGTGAATAGTTTTGTAAATACTCTCTATTGATTTTTTGTTTAAAATAAGACTGTCTAGCATAGTTTTATTTTTTCATATATCCAAATTCTTCACTTTATTGGCGCTGGCTTCAATAAATTTTTTCCTGGGCATAACTTCGTCTCCCGCTCACCTTTAAAATCTATTGAGAAGAGATAGATTTACCCCCTTGTCATTTCTCCCTCATATTCAATTTTAAATCTTCCTTTCCTTTTTTCTTGGTTAATAATTTCCTGCCCTTCATTGTAAATCTCAATAAAAGTTGCCTGACATTTATTTTCTAAAATTTGGTCTGATTTAACGTCAGAGAAAAATTTTTCTACAGCCATCGTTAAATCTTCCAAAAACTCTGGGGAATATATTATTAAACTTTTTCTATCCATTTTTGGGTCGTAATGACCTTTTAAGTGCAAAACTTTCATATCTTCGGCACAAGTTAGACTAACGCCGCTTTGCGCCAAAACAGCATGGGCGCCTTCGCATCGTAAAATTCCGTAGAGAATGTTTTTAAATGGAAAATATCTTGGTAAATATTTTTCAAGGAAATCACCAAAACATTTCGGATATTCTTTTATGGGATGAAAACGCATAAATCTTCCCAATAATTCTATAACGGAACCGGTAAAACCACCCAATATTAAAGCGTCACAATTTTTTTCTCTTATATAACCCAGGGAGGCTATCGTCCATGTTTTTAAAATTTTTAAGTCAATCCCTTGTATAGCCATAAATTTATTTATGGAATAACGCTTCGAATCCCGTAGTATTTACCAAAAAATTCTGTTGGTTATTAAGTAAATATTTTTTAATTTCCTTCCTTTGTGTTGCCAATTTATCTCCTCCGCTCTTATCGCTTAGAAGGATATTAGAATAACTGCCGTCTAAAAATGCTACGTAAGAGATTTTATTATTATGCTCTTTTAAACTAATAATTTCAATCAATTCGGCAATCTGCTTGTCTTGCCCGCCGCCAGAAGTATTTAAGTGCTTCGCTTCGCATAAAAATGTTCTATTGTTTACTTTAATAATTAAGTCTAATTTTTTATTTTGTTTCTTAGCGGCCAATTTAATGTCTAAGTTTTTACGGACATTTTTTATGTTAAAAATATTTGAAAATTTAGCTACGCATTTTTGCTTGTTAAAAAAATCTTCCCAACTTTTTACTTCTCGAAAACCATATTTTAACAGAATGTGCAAAAGTTTTTTTTCACCACACTCTCCTTTCTTCCGAGAAGAATTTGAATCTAAGATCGCTTGTATCCATTCCTCTGGAACATCTTCATTTAGTATTCTTTTATCGAAATACATCTTCGTAATTTCTTTAAGCAGGATGGGATCATTTTTTGCATATTTCAAAAGACTATCACAAGCATTTATAAAACAAGAAAATTCTGAACAATTAGAAAAATTTCCTAATATCTTGGAAAGCTCTAAAAAATACTTTTCTATAACTTTTTTATTCTCATTTTTCTTTTGTAATGTCCTAATCGTTATCAGGATATTTTTAATTTCTTTTGTGTTGGCGATATATTTCCGCAGTTGGGGATGTTTCTCTTCAAAAATATAAAAACCATCTAAAATCTTTTCTGGATTTTGCTGGGATATTTTAAAATAATGCAGGTTGTTTTGAATTTTTTTCATCATAAATATAATTCAAAAATTTATAAGCCAACTCAAAAGAAATTCTTTTCCTATTGTTATCTCTAAAATTAGTCAAGAAAAAGGAGAGATATTTATTTCTTCCGCGATTCAATTCTTCATTAAACTGCTTCATTAGTTCTATCTGATCGTTGATCGGCACTTCTTCTTTGAAAATTAAATGAGCCATATTGCGAGAAGTATTTTTCCCCACGAGTCCGACAACGCCATACTTTCTTATGTCTTCGAGTTGAATCTTTTTTCCGTTCTTGCTATCTATCGCCCTCAAGAATAAGATGTTTTTTTCTATTAAATTTTTCAGGTCTTTGCCGATACAAAGAGGCATTCTATTTTTAATATTTTGAAACGCCAGTTCAACTTTGTATTCGCCAGATTGCAAATAATCTTCGGTTAAACGGAAAATTCCTAAGTGATTTTTGGTATTTTTAAGTCTGTTGAAAAAATCACCGCCAAGTTGCCAATTATACTTTCTTTCAATAGTAAACTTAATATTTTTCTCCTCCGGGAAGATAGTTGCGAAAATATTATCTTTTCCCGAATTATCTTTTTTTCTTCTGAAATAAAATGATATCACATTATAAGTTGTATCTTCAAAAACTTGCTCGGAAAAAATGTTCAACCTTACGATTTCGAATTTATTAAAAAATATATCCCTGATTTTTTTGGAATTCTCCGCACAAAGAAAATTTAGCGGCACGATTAAAATCCCTTCTTCACTTTTTATAATTGAGGAAATTGAAACTTGATACAAATCTTCAAAACCTGAATTAGTACCAGAAAAAAATATCTCTTTCGTTTTTTGGTCTGCCTTGTTTTTATGCAAATATGGCGGGTTGGTACAAATAAATTTATATTTTTGAGTAGAATTTATTGAGTCGTTATAAAAAACGGCGGCGTTGTCAACATATTTTTTATCACAATCAAAACCAAGCGCTTCTTTACAGTTATTTTTACGAGACCAATTTATTAGGTCTTGATTACCAGCAAAAGGATCGATAACTTCTTTGTTTTTCACAAATCCTTCCAACCCCTGCAGAATATAATCGGAATTAGTTGTGAAAAATTGCCCGAATTGTTTTTTCATATATCCAAATTCTTCACTTTATTGGCGCTGGCTTCAATAAATTTTTTCCTGGGCATAACTTCGTCTCCCATTAACATATCAAAAGTCCGGTCGGCTTCCTTGGCGTCGTCAATTTTGACCTGGAGCAAAAGGCGGTTTTTGGGGTTCATCGTCGTTTCCCAAAGCTCTTCTGAGTTCATTTCCCCCAAACCCTTGTATCTCTGAATGTTGATTCCCGTTGTTTTCTTGAATTCTTTCAAAACCTTATCTTTCTGCTCTTCGGAATAAGCATGCTTTATTTCTTTTCCGGATTGGATTTTATAAAGAGGCGGCTGGGCTATGTAAATATATCCTGCGTCTATCATGGGCTTGAAGTGCCGATAAAAAAGCGTCAAAAGCAGAGCCCTGATGTGGCTGCCGTCAACGTCGGCATCGGTCATAATGACAACCCTATGGTATCTGGCTTTCAGAATGTCAAAGTCGTCGGCAATGGCTGTTCCCAAAGCAATAACCAAGGCCCTGACTTCTTTGGAAATAAGCATTTTATCCAATCTCGCCCTTTCTACATTCAGAATCTTTCCCCTTAAAGGCAGTATGGCCTGAAAATGCCGGTCCCTGGCCTGCCTTGAACTTCCGCCGGCCGACTCCCCTTCCACTATGTATAATTCCGATTCTTCCGGATTTCTGGAAGTGCAATCGGCTAATTTTCCGGGCAGAGCCAAGCCGTCTAAAACTCCTTTTCTCAAAACCGTTTCTTTGGCAGATCTTGCGGCAATTCTCGCCTTCTGGGAAAGAACGCATTTTTCCATTATCGCTCTGGCGTCCTGGGGATTTCTTTCCAGGAAATCAGCCAGGCCTTCTGAAACCACCGCTTCTACCGCTGTTTTGGCCTCGGGATTGCCTAATTTGGCCTTGGTCTGGCCTTCAAACTGGGGTTCCCTGATTTTTACCGAAACAACGGCGGTTAAGCCCTCCCTGATGTCATCTCCGCTTAGATTATCCTCGCTCCCCTTTAAAAGACCGCTCTTTCGGGCATAGTCGTTAAAAGTGCGGGTAAGAGCCGTCCTAAAACCGGTGGAGTGGCTTCCTCCTTCGCCCGTGTTGATATTATTGGCAAAACTCTCTTCGTACGACTCGTATTCGTCGGTGTATTGGAAAGTCGCCTCCACCAAGATTCCTTCCTTTTCTCCCGAGCAATAAAAAACATTCGGATGCCTCGGCGTAAGACCCCGGGTCAAATATTTTATATAAGAGTTTAAGCCCCCTTCAAAATAAAAAGCATAAGAAGTACCGGGCTTTTCCCTTTGGTCTTGAACATTAATCTTTACTCCTTTTGTCAAATAGGCCTGCTGGCGCAAATGGTTTAAAACCCTTTTTAAATCAAATTTTGTTTCCTTGAAAATCTCGGGATCTGGCTCGAAAACAACGGAGGTTCCTGTTTGCCGGCAAGTACCCTCTTTTTTAACCTTGTAAGCGGGCTTTCCTTTTTTATATTCCTGGCTGTATTTATTCCCGTTGCGGCAAACTTCAACTCTCATCCACGTGGAAAGCGCGCAGACAACGGAGACTCCTACGCCATGGAGCCCTCCCGAAATCTGGTAGGATTTGCCGCCGAATTTAGCTCCGGCATGCAGGGTAGTCATGACGGTTTCCAGAGCCGATTTTTTGGTCTGGGGATGGATATCCACCGGAATGCCCCTGCCATCATCAGTTGTTTTGACTTTGTCTCCCGGCAAAAGGGCAACTTCAATATTATGGGCATATCCGCCCATGGCTTCGTCAAGAGAATTATCAACAACCTCCCAGATCAAGTGGTGCAAACCGTCAATGCCCGTGGAACCGATGTACATTCCCGGCCGCTTTCTGACAGGATCCAATCCTTCCAAGACATAAATATCCTTGGCCTCGTAGGAAGAATCGGATTCCTTTTTTATCTCCTTTATTTTATCTGGTTTTTTTGCCATATTATTTAACGCAAAATTGCATTTAAATCCTGTTTTGTTTTATTTCTTATTTCTTCCT
>Ga0209541_10000115_pt1 | contig 139355 bp, 159 predicted proteins | sample RifCSPlowO2_01_FD_184027 | JGI IMG/M metagenome (GOLD analysis project Ga0209541, IMG submission 184027) | Groundwater microbial communities from Rifle, Colorado - Rifle CSP2_plank lowO2_0.1 (SPAdes) (version 2) | ecosystem: Environmental > Aquatic > Deep subsurface > Groundwater | place... | reverse complement strand
CCTATTTGCAGAGTACCTTATTTTTTATAATCAGTACAGAGTGTGGAGGTTTCCCTTGGTAAAAACTTTTATTGTTGGTATCATAAAAAAGCCAGTATGTGCTGGTCCTCTACAAGGATAGTTCTTTATGAAAACTTTACGTGCCTGTATGATGCTCGTGGCGGGGCTGTGCGCTTTGGTGTGGATGCCGTTTGCGTGGGCGTCTGGACACACTGCCGCACCTGACCTTTTTGCGACAATGACTCCTGCACAGCACTTGCTTACCCATATGAAGGAAATGTGGGGCGCGATGTTCCGTCTGGACTTTGCGGCACTCCAAGCAAATGCTGTTTGCATGAGCGATCCTTTTTATAAAATGCTGTGGATGCATGGCTGGTGGATCAGTGCCTTGATTGCGGCTCTGGTTATCGTTGCCGTGGCTCGGTATCTCAGCCGGATACTCGCTCGCCATCGCCTGACCGCACGGTGCGGACTTGCGTGCTAGCACGCTGTTCGTAGGTCTTTTACACCACTCTCTTCTTGAGGGTGGTGTTTTTTAATTCTGATATAATGGGGTTATGAAATGTCCAAGCAAGGTACCCGATTTTTCTTTGTGGGGAAAGTATAAATCTAAAAGAAAAGTTTTCATTGAAGGGGTAGGGTTCGCTCCAGGGGTGAGGGCAGATTTTTTCCAAAAAGAGGTGGGTGGGAGGGTCTTGTCGGCGGGGGTGTTTAAGGATGATAAAAATAAAATTCTCTACACCGCGTGGGGATTTAAAGACGAGCCACACTGCTCCTTCACGGCAGTGATGGGGGATAGGGGGAAGTGGCTTGCGCCGATGCTGGGCTGTCCGCAGGTGCGCACTTTGGTAACGTCTGGCGTTGTTGTGGGTATTGCGATAAAGAGTGGCTCGCGAAGAAAAAAGTTTTTTTGAAAGGGTAGAGGCAAAACAAAAACCACCCCGTGAGGGGTGGTTTTTGAGAGGAGCGGTATTAAACGCGCTCTACGTTTACAGCGTTCATTCCCTTAGGAGAATCTTCTGTCTCGAAAGTAACGGTGTCACCTTCGCGGAGGTCGTTGAACTCAACGTTCACCAACGCGTTGCGATGGAAGAACAAGTCCTTTGACATACCTTCACCTGTAATGAAACCGAAACCGTTTTCTTTGAGGGTTTTAATAGTACCTTTCATAAAAAATTTTATTTAATCACACAACTAATATACAAAAATATAGCTACAAGAAAATCGACTTACTCTTTCCACCAACAACTTTTGTTCTGTTAAAGATAGCATATTTTGATATAAAAGTCAAGCTTTTTTTGAGAATTAGAAATTTGTGCAAAAAACCACCGAAGCGAGAAGCTCGCTTCGGTGGTAATTGTTACTTCGGTAAACCATTCTTCGCAAGAGAATAATTCCCGTGCGCACCGTCGTCCGTGACCTCCTTGCCAAGCCAGGCGGGTGGAATGAACGCAATTGCATCCTCGTGGCTTTCAAACTCAACCTCAATCTGGACATATTCATCCAGTCCGGCATGAAATATGTTGAGTTGAACGTCAACGCCGTCCCACGTAATGAAGTACCGACTTTTAACCAAAGAACAACTAGCTTTTTTCCGCAGAAGATCAAATTCATCCTGCGTGATTTCATGCTCGTCTTCGAGTCGAGATACCCCTTTGCCGGCTTTCCTTGTTTGTGTGTAGATGTGCCCCTTGTCGTTGTATTCATCACGAATGCGTGTCCGCAGGTCATCCTCAAGGTATCCCTGCAAAATAGATTTTTTCGGATAGTCCTTGAAATCAAATGGCAAAGCACTCATGTCGGGGAGGAATCTCCGCTCGTGTTCAAAAGGGATTGCGCTGTTGAGAGCTATGTTTTTTTTCATGGTTACACCTCGGTTGTTTATAAAGAAATACTTTGTCTATTATACATAAAATGTCCTGCATTTAAAGATGTAAAAGAAAAACACCGCAACAAAAGAATCGTTGCGGTGCTAGAATAGTAACCCAGGTTTTAGTGATGTGGCTCGTATTTCAGCTGCACGGTGATATCTTTTACATCTTGTGCTGCGACACGGAATGGTGCAATCGATGAGTGTGAGCGTGTATCGTCGCTCCAGAGCGCCGCTCCATAATAGAGCATGGCTTCGACGACCATAGGGAAGGTGATCGTAAAGCTGAGGGTCAACTTCTCCTCCTCGGTGCCGTATTTTTGGAGACAGTAATAAAAGAACGCCAGGCCGTAGTACTTACCTTGCCCCGCCTCGATCAAATCGTCACTCAAGCGGTACACGATGGTGGCTGACACGACTGGCTCATCCTCGATCTTTTTGATGCCGAGGCATTGCAAAATAGCACCGTTACTGTAGTCAAACTCTCCGTTAGACGGGGATTGGAAAAGCGCTGGTAGTTGGTTCATGGGACCTCCTTCGGAATAATAGTACAAGAGAACAAAATTGCTACTGCAATAATGGCACATTTTTTGTGCTCTGTCCATACGTCCACCTTTCCAGCGTACTACGAACGTGCGGATTCCTTTTCTGCGATAAGTGAGAGTGTCTTGATGACAGTGTCGGGATTGAGCGAGATGCTGTCAATGTGTTGCTCGACGAGGAACTCGGTGAACTCGGGAAAATCTGAAGGAGCTTGCCCGCAGATGCCGATATACTTTCCGCGTGCCTTTGTTTTTTTGATAACTTCCTCAATGAGTTGTTTTACCGAGGGGTCATTTTCGTTTGCGATTTTGTCTACTATTTGTGAGTCGCGGTCGAGGCCAAGGGTGAGTTGCGTCAGGTCATTTGAGCCAATAGACATACCGTCAAAGATGTTCAAGAATTCGTCATCGAGAAGTATGTTGGAAGGTATCTCGCACATCATATAAATCTTCAAGCTTTGGTCGGTCTCGCGGTCGAGCCCAAACTCTTTCATGGTGGCGACGACGCGCAGTCCTTCGTCGGGAGTGCGACAAAACGGCACCATGGGAATGATGTTCGAGAGCCCAAACTCCTCGCGTGCTTTTTTGAGCGCGGTGCATTCGAGGCCAAAGGCCTCCTTGAAATCGGGATGGTAGTAGCGTGATGCACCGCGCCATCCAAGCATCGGGTTTTCTTCTTCTGGTTCATACAGCTCTCCGCCAATGAGCTTGCGATACTCGTTGGTTTTGAAGTCAGAAAAACGAATAATGACGGGGTTGGGCCAAAAGGTCGCACCAATCATGCCGATGCCTTGCGCGAGGGTATCTATATAAAATTGTTTTTTATCATCGTATCCGACCGTAAGGTTTTCAATGTGGGTGATGAGCTCAGGGTGTTTTCTTCCATCACGCAGTTCATTAAAATGAATGAGCGCATTGGGGTGTATTTTAATATGCGAAGCAATGATGAATTCTAGGCGCCCCAGACCAACACCAGAAACGGGAAGTGCGTGATAGCGAAATGCCTCGTCGGAGGTACCAATATTTACCATCACCTTGGTCGTGGTTCTTGGGATGGTGTCCAGCCGATGTTCGATAAGGGTGAACGCCAAGGTTCCTCGATATACAAACCCCGTGCTGCCCGACGAGCAGTCCACGGTCGCCGTGGTGCCGGTTTCTAAAACGTTGGAGGCGTCGCCAGTCCCTACGATTGCAGGAATACCAAGCTCTCGCGAAAGGATTGCTGCGTGTGAAGTGCGACCGCCCTTGTCGGTGATGATTGCGGATGCAATCTTCATGATTGGTTCCCAGTCGGGGTCGGTCATCTCGGTGACGAGGATATCTCCTTGTTGAAATTTCCCTATATCCTTGGTGTCGTGAATGACGCGGATAATTCCCGTCGCAATTTTGGACCCAACGGCCGAGCCCTTGGTGAGAACTTCACCCTTTTCTTGTAGGGCGTATTCTTTGTACACATTCCTATCCTCAAGTGAGCGTACCGTTTCGGGGCGCGCTTGAACAATAAAAAGCTCGCCCGTGTTTCCGTCCTTTGCCCACTCAATGTCCATAGGCTGATAATGATTATTTTTTTCTGAAAAATATTCTTCTATTTGCACAACCCATCGAGCAAGTTTCAATATTTCTTCATCGGACAAACTATAGCGTGACGTGTCGGCGGGGGAGGTATTCTCAACGAGCGTCCCCCCTTCGGTGTAGATCATTTTTTTGTCTTTCTTGCCGAGTGTTTTTGAAATGATTGGTCTGAAGTCCTTGAGTGTTGATTTGAAGACGATGAACTCATCGGGCGTTACTTTCCCTTGCACAATCATTTCGCCAAGGCCGTAGGAGCTATTGATGACCACCACCTTATCAAAACCTGTTTCTGTGTCGATAGAAAATGCAACACCGCTAGAAGCGAGGTCGCTCCTGACCATTTTTTGCACACCGACCGATAGTGCAATAGCGGTATGCGCAAAACCTTTGTCTTCTCGATAGGAGATTGCACGATCAGTAAAGAGTGACGCAAAAGCTTTTTTCACCGACTCAAGGACAGCATCGTCGCCCACCACATTGAGGTATGTCTCTTGTTGTCCGGCAAATGATGCGCCAGGGAGATCTTCGGCGGTAGCGGAAGAGCGAACAGCGACATCAGTGTTGCCCCCGTATTGATCAGATATTTTGTGGTACGCATCAACGATTTCTTTTTTAAGGTCAGCGGGCATTTCAGCGGCGAGGATTGCGGTGCGTACGGCTAGCCCGCGTTTTTGCAGGTCCTCTATGTGGTGAGTGTTTAGCCCCGTGAGCGTCTCGAGGATGAAGGGGCGAAGTGACGCTTCGTTGATAAAACAATTATACGCGTGCGCAGTAACCGTAAAGCCGTTGGGAACGCTGATGCCGAGCGGTATGAGTCCGGAGACCATCTCGCCAAGCGCTGCGTTCTTGCCACCAACAAGACCAACATCATTCATGCCGACTTCGTCGAACCACAGAATAAATTTTTTTGATCGGTCGGTCATGGGTGCGCAGGTGATATTACTTGAGTATGACAAATATCCACAAAGATTCAAGCACAACAATTAGTATGAGTCTTTATGGGTAAAACAAAACCGCCTTTAAGGCGGTTTTGTTTCGAGTGTTTAATGTGGTTAGGTTATTGGTTGAACCATGCCTTGCGCCACTCTTTCATCATCTGTATCTCTTGCGTTTGAGCGACCGTAATGTCGTTACCTAATTTAAGGAGTTCAGGACGTTTTGTTTCTTTGAGAAGTGTTTGCGCCATTTCGACAGCACCTTCATGATGAACAACCATTCCATCCAAGAACGCTCGGTCCATTTCATCACCTGTTTTTCCTGAGAGGCTAGACGTCATGCCGTACATTGCTCCGTGCATGTTGGTGTAAGTAGGTTTGGGTAATTGGCGTGAGTTTGCGTTCATGAAGTACCCCACAGCGAACCCAAGGATTAAGCAGAGCAGTCCAATAATAAGAACATTGTTTTTTGTTTCCATAGTTTTAGTTGTTAATGAGTAATACAAACCAAAAGCATTAATGCTATGGAGCACGAGGATTCAGTGCGCCTGCAAGAAAGAGCAGAGCAAAAGAAGGTATGTGCGTTTTGTGGGATCGAGGAAAAAGAATCCTTGCCTGCTGGGTATTGGGTGGACCAAAGAGGTATCGTAGCCAGGTTCCTGTCATCACAAGTGACGCAATGAGAAAAACAAGCGTCAAAAGTCCGACGGGGAGCGAGGCGGTCATCGCTTGCCATGAGGCAACGTGGTCAAAGACATTCATGGTGCATAAGGCTGTTTCGCCAATCATAAAAGGGCAGGTGCTCATGCTGTCCACCCCACGGTGGTCCATGTTCATCATTCCGAATACTCCAAAGACGCTTATGCTCAAAAAAGCGACGGCAATGGTTAGGGAAAGGATATAGTTGATGTTTCTACGAAAATTCATGGGTTGAACATAAGTATAGCTTATTTTTGTTTTTCTCTATAGTATGGCGATATGAATGATGATGACTCAAAAAGAATCATAGGCTTCTATGAAGACACCCTGAATACCTATGGCAACGATGCACGCAGCGTTCATTGGGCGGATACAGAAACCCAACGCGTGCGGTTCGAGGTTTTGAATGGGGTAGCAGCCCTTGGCAACAAGAGCGTCCTTGATGTTGGGTGCGGCCTAGGCGACCTCTATAAGTTTTTCATTTCAAAAGAGATTCCCGTTGAGTACACGGGTATTGATATTGTCCCTGCATTTGTTGACCGTGCACGAGAGCGGTTTCCCGGTGCGGTATTTAGCGTTGAAGATATTTTTTCGGTGCGCGGGGAGTATGATTACGTGCTCGCTTCGGGCGCGCTCAATTTTATGGTCGCCGACAGCAAGCAGTATTATTTCTCGATGATTAAAAAAATGTTCGAACTTTCGAAAAAGGGACTCGCATTTAATATGCTCAATAATGCCGAACACCCCACCGACGACACCTTGGTCTCGTATGACATCGACGAGGTCACCGCGTACTGCAAAACACTATCCGACCACGTCGTAATGACACGCGGCTATCTCCCATGGGATTTTACCGTATATATGTACAAGGAGTAGGGTTACTTTTTAGCAAGTAACACCTCGTTATTTCCCGGTCGGACAACGATGAATCTTTTCTTCCACCCCTTGAGGAAGTCAGCCGTAGAAATTTGTTTCCCCGCATTTTTTTCGGCAGGGTCGTTGTAATAAACGGTATCTCCAACAATATTGTTGATAACAACAAGGTGGGGGATGGTACTCTTGGGGTCAAATTTGTAGTAAATAGACGCCATGACAGGACCGTCCTTGAGGAACTCGCTAATCTCTGCGAATGCAACATCTTTGGTTGATCCCGAGAGATCATAATTCTGACCTTCCAATCCATATTTTTTAGATAAGAGGGCGAGGTCTCGGTGCTTCCATCCCGCATTTTGCAAATAGGCACCCGAAACAATCGCTTGTTTGAGCAAAGTGTTTACCGACACCGTTCCTGGTTTGTAATACTCGATGAGCATCGCCAGACTCGCTACGCCACAGCCTCTCTTTTTCCAGTCTGGTGACTGGATGTCATTGAGTTGAGAATAAAAGGGGACGTCGAGGGATTTGGGTTCTTCGGCAGGCACGCTTACCGCTCTGTCAGAAAAACCTGACGTTGTCTGGGTAAAAGTAACAAGGGGCTGAAAGAATGTTTGGGCGTCAATATAAGGTATCACTTATATATTATACCACACTCACGCAATATTTGCAATGGTCTGGTCTGGTTATCGAGGCGTCCCTACGAGGCATACTTTTTGCCATGGTTGGTATACGCTATTAAAAATTTGTTCGCGAATACCACCGTTGGGGAGTGCTACTCGGTAGGTAACATCGGCCGTGACACCGCCTCGAGGAGTCTCGCTACATTTCTCTGCGTAGAGGGGCAAGTCGGTCGTCGATACGTATTTAGTAGAAGGTGCAGGGATACGGTTGGACAGAATGGGTTCAGAGATACGTACCTCGCGGCCATCGTTTTTTCCATAAAGTTCAAAGATGAGGTCTGTGCCCGATACTCTGCTTTGCAAGAGTAGGTAATGTCCCGTATCGTTCACAAACCGAAGGTCTGGGTGTGGGCCATAAATCGTTGCATCAAGTCCGGGACCATAATACCCCACAACATAGCGGTGACTGACCCTCTCGGTAATAGGTAGTCCAGCGTTTAGTGCTAGGCGGAAAAGTGTGGTTGCGATTTGGCAGAGGCCACCCCCGAGCTCCTTAACACTTTTGTTATCTTTTATTACAAATTCTTTTACATACCCCGCCTCCTCGGTAACATAGCCAATAGCGTCGACGGCAGAAAATTCTTCACCGGGCGCGATGAGTCTTCCATTTAGTTTTTCAGCTCCAACCTTGATGTTTTTTATGCGATCAGCGCTGCTTCCCCTGAAACTTGTTTTTGAAAATCCTACTAAATCACGAATATTGTACTGCCCAATAGTTTCATTGGTAACTTTGGGTTCTTCGCGAGTTATTTCAATCGTGATGTCAATCGGAGTAGCCCCTTCTTTGTGCGTGGCGTCAGTATTTGAGGGAGAAAGAGTGGTAAGTATTTGCAATCCCGCAATAGCGTCCGTTGCCTTTTGAGCGGTCGCAACAACATCGACAACGGTCCCCGCGTGCCCCGGCGTCAGCTCGGTGAGGACATCGTCATATATTTTAAAGCGACTGCTTTCTGGTGCGTCGTTGATTACCGAAGAGACGGTCTGAGACAAGAACACTCGGAGCTTTTCTTGATCAAGGCCAATTTGTTTGTTGGCGTCAATCGTCAGCCATGTTACCAGCTTTGCACCACTCACATTCCACGAATATGTTTTGTAGTGGAAAACCATTTTTTTCTTTTGAGATAATTCTTGTGCAAAATGCAAGAATGGTTGAAGGTCTTCTTGAGTAGAAAGGGGAGTGCGCACCTCTGCTTTAAAGTCTTTTGGTGATGAATCAAAATATGCCAGCTTTTTTTTGAGAATGATGATGACCTCCTTGGTGTCCATACGCTCGCCAATCTTTTCGGGTGTTATGTATACCTCGCCGTTTCTATCTATGGCAAATCGTGCCGGCTCTGCTTTCTTTAAAAAAAGTTCTAGTTCGCGTGAGAGAAAGGAGTCAACGGCTACTTCGTAGAGGGTAGAAGGAAGCAAAAATCTTGTTCCTCGAACAAGGTGAACATGTTCTTTGGTTCGTTGCCAATATGATCCGGTACGACCATATTGATAGGCCTCATCGACGGTTTTTCCCCATTCTCCAAGAGAAAAATACTCAAATGATTTGTCGGGGTTGAAGCCTGGAGCTGATATAGGGATGATTATTTCTTTAGTTGTTCCGCCATCAAGAAATTTAAGGTGCAAGCCTGTATCAGTCAATACTTTTGCCCTATCCCCAAGAAGTGTTGTCACTTCGGTGTATGTTTTGCCGCCGACCGAGATGTTGCCGATAGATACACCAGGGTAAAACCGATCTTGATAGGTGTATTCAAAGAATGAAACGAAACCGAGAATCACGACGACGATAGTCAGCAATATAAGCTGTCTTTTTTTTAGAAAAAGAACTACGCGATGGAACCCTGCACGAGGATTCAAAAGGAGTTTTAAAATATGAACAAGCTGTTGTTTTAATTTTTTGTTCACGGGGTGTGGGAGTTGTCTGACTTTATCAGGCAACGTTAATTACGATTATTATCATAACACCTCCGCGATAAAACAGAAACATAAAAATCCCCAGAGAGGGGATTTTTATCAAGCATTGAAAAACCAGTCTAATAATTAGAAACTCATCCAGAATAACCAAGCGCCGATGAGGAATATAATACCACCCCAAAATACTTGACCGCTCCGAAACATTTTTGCTTTCTTGTTGATTCTTTCAGGAAATCCTATTTTCTCAATACCCTTGAATAGCGTAACCCAGCCCAAAATAGTAATAGCGACGCGCCAGTCGGCAACCCAAACATTGTGGGCAACCACGGTGGCTAACCCAAGTAAAAAAGTAATATAGCCGGTAGCGATTGTGATGGCTCTATCCTCGGTGTATCCTATAATTCTGCCTAACAACTTTGCACCCATAGACAACCCTCCGAGAATCATAAAAAGACTGCCCCAAAACTGTGCTAAAAAAATTGTAATTTCCATAGTATGGTAGATAAGTTCAGAATTTTGAATTTGAGAAAGATAATGATGGAGGTGGAAGAACTAGGATTTATCGCTCAGGTATTTACCTGCAACACTTAATGCAAATGAAGGTAATATAATGCAAACAGTCGTAAATAGAAGTTTATGTGTTGTTTGGTATAACACTGAATTGTCCGCATCTGGCCCCTCGATTATGATTAATATAATCCCTATAACCCCAAAAGCGATTGATGAATAAATAAAAATACGGGTGGCTATTTTTTGCATAGTCTTAGTATACCAATTAAAATATATACCGTAAATTGTGCCTATGTTTGGCTCCACACCTGGGATGAAGTTCAGAGGGTAATAGTAGAGGGGAATTGTTGAGGATGCGTTATGTCCCTTTTTAAAATTTAAGACTGGAAATGATACGATTCGCCGTAGATTCATCAAGGTCATAGAGTTCGAAATCGACAAATTTTTCTCCACTATAGACTGCCGCATTAGCGTAGGTGTGCCCACCTGGAAGGTTTTCGAATCTCTTTGACCCAACTCCATCAGGGTGATGTTCTAATTTTGTATTTGTAAGGAGCATAATGCGACTTCTCAACATCTTATTATTTTCTATTGGTCCTTCAAAGAAAATAATAATGCCTTCTCGCCATAAATATTGGGCAGTAAGATTTGGTGGGTAATCAACAGATACTCCATAATAGTCAATGGCTAAAATTGTTTTCCAAGGTTGTTCGTTTATTTTTTCTTTGTTCCTGTCAATAAAAAAGATTATCTCTATAGATAGACCAAGGAGCAAGATCACGAGAATAGTGATATGTTTTTTATTCACAGTATATAATAGAAAAAGTGGCACATAAGTGCCACTTGAGTATAGCACGAGTGCTATTTGATTTGATGTATCGTATATTCGTAGTTTGCTTCCAACGCGTTTATGAAATCAGGATAGTGTTTAGGTAACCTTATGGGGTGGCATGTCCCCACGCTTATTACAAGCTATAAGTTAATAGCTCTCACAATAAAAATGATTGAGTTTCTCAAAGAAAAAGGACTTGCTGTTTTGCTGCTGAGTATTATTTTTACCTCAGGCTCTTTGTTGTGGACAAGAGGCACTGCTCATAATCAAAAGGAATTAAGTGGGATAAAATTGGGCTGGCCGATTTCATTTGTCGTTCAAAATCATTCTCAGCTCAGTCCTCTTGCAGAGTGGTTTCCTCATCAAATTGGACTGGGGCTTCCTCAAGAGTACCCAACATCGTTTCGTTTTTTGCAATTTAGCTTTAGTGTCGCTTCCAATTTTTTCATAATTTTTAGTGGAGTTTTTATTATTTTGAAACGCAACCCGAGGCTGGTATTGTTGAAAGAGGTGATGAGTGTAAAGTATGTTTTTCTTGCTACGGGAACAATGCTACTCATCCTCGTATTCCTTGTGGTTGTTTTTGACAACCTCGTAGTCTCTAAAAATGGAGCAAGCATTCCGCCACCACATATTTCATCTCCACAACCAACAAAGAGTGGTATGGTAAGATAGACATATGAAAAAGTCGACTCTGTTCACCTTTGTGTTTACACTATTTTTTGTTCTGGTGGTGTATTGGAGTGTTTCGCACCGCTCTGACACGCGGGAGGCGGGTATTCGCATTGACCCCAATATTTTTCTCGGGAGCTCAGGAACGACACGCGAGCTGGACATTTCAGGACCACATCTTTCGCTCCCCACGTTACCCATCGGCTGGTACGCGCACCGTACGAGTGATAGTTCTTACTTCATCACGAAACAAAAAGACTTGCCTGGCGTGGGCGCAGTCGAGTCGTCTGCTTACGGAGACTCCGTGAGGGTCTCTCTTTCTATCACGACACGTTCACCAGAAGAATGGGTGGCGGGGCAGCAATGGCTCAGTGATGAGGCATTGGTCCGCTCAAAAATATGGGTAGATATACATGGACATCGGGCGCTTCAGGTTGGGCACGAGACCGAGGCATCTCCCGCACTTACCAACTTTTTATTTATGGGTAATCGCGTGTACACTCTTACTCTGTATCCGTATCCCGGCAGCCAAGCTCTCGGGGTATTCAATGACTTGCTGGATACGTATGCCGCCGACCCTGCGTATAAAATAATTTCTGATGCACAGGCGCGTGCAAATTGCGAAGCTCTCATGTTCCCACATCCAGAACTTGAAAAAGATATTAGAATAGATGGTGTTACCGGTATCGTTACAGTTGGGTACCTTGGAGAAAACAATGAAAATAAAACAGTACTCTTGAATTATAAAAATGATTACAATTATAGCGGATGCTCGGCAGACGCACGCAAACTTCTCTCAACGATTAAAGAGCAAAGTGACAAATATGATGCTGATATGAGACAATAGGCCTATGAAAAAATACTCTTTTATTATTCTCGCCGTCCTTACGTTGATCATCATTGGGACTGCGCCAATTTTTAATGAAGTTTTGCGTACTAAGGCACGATCTACCCTAAAGGCTCCTTCTGGGCACACGTGGACTGAATACAAAAACAAAAAGCTTGGGTTTGTGATTGCCTATCCTTCCGACATTTCACATCCGTATGAAGCTCGCCATCCAGCAGCCCCCAATGGTTTTACGGGGGCAGACACGCTGCAATTCCTTGATGATGCACTGGAACCAAATTCACTCGTATTTCTGTGGATAGCTAAAACTAAAGCCAACGATGCCGAGTCGTGGTTTTATGGATCTGGTCTTGCCGGAGGGAAGTACATTGCGACCACCACAACTATCGGGGGAGCGCTTGCTGTAGGGACGCGAGAAATAATACCAAGCATAGCTTATAATCAATACAATCTTAATTTCGTACACGGTGGCGAACTTTGGAGTCTCTATATCCAGGACTGGCGCTTTTTGCCACAAGAGATTGAATACATAGGGCAAAGTTTCCGCTTTCTTCATTGGTGGGAAAGGATATAAATATGAAAAAACATACAATCATTATTATTATAGCTCTCGTTTTAATAATTGCTGGAGCGGGGTGGTGGAATGTAAAGTATCGCCCTACTCCCCAAGAAGCAATCACTGGGCATGTCGTCAAAAACGGCAAGGTGTATTACGACGTCGTTATGCAGGTACAATGGGATGACAATAAGATTCATCAGCAAATCCATGAATTTGAAGTGGTTGGTGCGGATGCAAAAACATTCACCTCTGTGTCAGTTGAGCGGGGTGTAAATGCGGAAGCGGACACCGACCCGCAGACTTTCGCGGGACTTTCGGGGAGATACGGAAAAGACAAAGCAAGAATTTTCTCTGAAGGTAATGAAATTTTGCCTGCCAGTTCATCAACGCCAGCCATAGACGTAAGCACACTCAAGATCATCTCAGAGCTCTTTGTCAGAGATGCACAGCATGTGTATCTTGTAGATAGTGTGCCAGTGAATCGAATTGGATATATGGAAGTCCCTGTCCTTGATCCAAATACCTTCATGGTCCTAAATAGACAGTATGCAAAAGATGCTCAGGCCGTCTACTATATTCCATTTGATGGAGCGGTATATAGCGTCGTGAAGATGTCAGGACTCGATCCAAAAACCTTCCACATCGTCGGGTTCTGTGGTGGAGCCGAAATGTATCGAGAGTACTATGTTGCCGATGCGCGGACAGTATTGGCAAAAGATACACCGATTGCCGGCGCTGATTCTGCCACATTCCGTATTGTTGGGCTGGTCGATAAGAACCCAGATGGCATGAGCATTACGGGCTCGTACTCTATAGACAAGAATCGTGTGTATAAAGACTGCGGGGAGGTTGTTTCGGGCGTCTCTCCCGCACAATGCATTGCCGGCAATCTCAAAGGATGCGAAAGGAAATAATTTTATGAAAATTCCATATTTAAGCAAAGGTCAAAAATATGTTGCTATAGGGATGTTTGCTATTGTCGTATGTTTGATTATTTTTCTTGTTACTCAACAGGAATGCAGAAATATCCTTTCAGATGTTCGTGTTTGTGAATTCAGGTACGAATTTTTGAACAACATTGTCAGGTGGATTGGAAATCTTCTGTAAACTATTTTGGTTTTCTTCACCACGCCCTACGCCGTTGGCAGCGCAATAGCCAACAGGTTCGATCTCTTAAGTGTGGCAAAGAAAAACACCCATATAAATATGGGTGTTTTTGCTGGCTCCGCGGGAGGGGTATCTCCCTCGACTAAATTTTCGTCGTCACTCAAATTTGTCTGGGCACTGGCTCGCTATTTTTCTTGCTAGAAAAATATAGCTCCGCCATTCGATCCCTAACGAAAGCCGAGCAGTCGGCTTTCTCCCGCAGAGCAAAAAATGAAAAGCCCCAAGAAAGGGGGCGTCCATTTTATTGCTCCGCGGGTAGGGATCGAACCTACGACCAAGCGATTAACAGTCGCTTGCTCTACCACTGAGCTACCGCGGAATATTTACATTTGACTCTACGAGTAGCTCAGTGCTTTTCTCCGACTGTTAAACAGTCGCTTGGCTTGTTTCTATCGCCACTGAGCTACCGCGGAATACGATTTGTATCATAGCAAAATTGACAAAAATTGCAAAGAGGGTCACCAATAATAGGTATGGAAGTTTGACAATTCAATTCCAAGATTGTAGTATCGAAAATAGATAAAGTGCTCTATTAAGCACCCTTTGCGTGAATATATTCTACTACTACGGAGGTAATTATGGATCTGATATCTTCTCTACTCAGGCAGATTTTTGGAAAGGAACAATGTAGTGGCGTAACGATGTCGGCTACCATCACGATGGTGTCGGACACGCTTTGTTCTTCTGTTGAACGCTTTTCATCTGCGGGCGGGGATTCTACGCGAATCAAGTTCGATCCGCCGTTGCCTCTCGACGAAGCGTTACTTCATGCAGGAAAGTACAAAAGTAAGGGATTTTATACGCACATTAATTACTAAAACCCGCCTCTTAACAAAATCGTTAGGAGGCGGTTTTGTTTTGCGGAGACTAGCGTTTTCTGGTATGATGTGGGCTCATTAATTATAAGCAATCCATCTATGAAAAAGACAAAAATTGTAGCAACCATCGGGCCCGCTTCGGAAAGTGAAGCAATGCTTACGAGCCTTGTGAAAGCAGGTATGAACGTATGCCGCTTGAACTTTTCTCACGGTACACACGAGGAGCATGCAGCACGTTTAAAAAACATTCAGACGGTGAGAGAAAAACTCGCAGCGCCTATTGCTGTCCTCCAAGATCTTTCAGGTCCCAAGATTCGTATCGGTGATTTCTATCAGGAGCGCGTCAATCTCAAAAAGGGTTCAATCTTTACCCTTACCACCAAGGCATGTGTCGGTGATGAGACGAGGGCATTTGTGAGCTACAAGGCACTCCCTAAGGAAATTAAAAAGGGTGACCCAATCCTTCTTGATGATGGCAAGAAGCGCCTGGAGGTACTCGAGGTAAATGGCGATGAGATTAAGTGTCGTGTCATGGTAGGAGGTGACACAAAGGGACGTCGTGGCGTGAATCTCCCGGGCGTATCGCTCAAGATTTCTTGCCTCACCGAGAAGGACAAGAAAGATCTTGTGTTTGGTGTCAATAACAAAGTAGACTTCTTTGCGCTTTCGTTTGTGCGTCGTCCTTCGGATGTTGCCGAGCTTCGCGCTATCCTCGCAAAGGCAAAAGCAACGGGCAAGATTATTGCAAAAATCGAGACCGAAGAGGCTATTGAAAACATTGATGCAATCATTGCCGAGGCTGATGGCGTCATGGTTGCGCGTGGCGACCTCGCAGTAGAAGTGCCCGCTGAGCAGGTACCTATTTTACAAAAGATGATCATCGAAAAGTGTAACGCCGCCGGCAAGCCAGTTATTGTCGCAACACAGATGATGGAGTCGATGATCAAGAGCCCAGTACCTACGCGTGCCGAGGTGTCGGATGTGGCAAACTCTATTCTCGATGGGGCTGACGCGGTCATGCTCTCAGAGGAGTCAGCGCTCGGAGAGTTTCCTGCTGAGGCGGTTGCCATGATGGCAAAAGTTGCGGGCATGGTAGAGCAAAACTACCCTCATCGCGAGGCACTTTACGGCGATGTGTTCACGAGAGAGAATGCTGCTGACAGCAATTACAAGGATGTGGTGGATGCGGTGACGTTTGCTGCCGTTGCTACCGCCTCGACCGTAGGCGCAAAGGCAATCGTTGCTCTCACGGAGTCTGGTCTCACGGCGCGTATGCTTTCGCGCTATCGCCCCGAGCAGCCTATCGTGGTGATGAGCCCAAAGAGTCACATCATTGAGCAGGTTGCGCTCTCGTTTGGTTGCTACCCTGTACAGATCGGCAAGCTTACGACAATCGACGAGGTCCTCAAGGAAGTTCGCGCGTTTGTGGTAAAGAATAAGTTTGCGAAGAAGGGGGACAAGGTGGTTATTGCCGCCGGTATTCCTTTTGGTCATATTGGGGGAACGAATATGGTGCTTGTGGAAGTCATTTAGTAACTAGCCACTAGATGTTTAGCCACCAGGGGGACACGAAGGAGGCCTTGCAGTATTTCCTATTGGCTAGTGGCTAAAAACTAACACCTAATCTTATGTATATCAGAGTCCGCGTGGCGGCAGGAGCCAAAAAGGAATCATTCGAGCAAGTCTCGGAGGATTCCTTTTTGGTATCGGTCAAAGACCCTGCAGAGCAAAACTTTGCCAACAGGCGGGTGCTCGAGCTCATCGCGGCGCATTTTGGCATTAACCCCAAGCAGGTCCGTATCATTTCGGGGCACCATAGTCCAGGTAAGATTTTGTCAGTCCCTGATTAAAAACTCCTAACGTATAACCTATTCGTGGCTATAGCCACGAATAGGTTATACGTTAAAAAAGTGGGGGGCATGCGGGACTTGGCATACTTTTATGCAGGGTGGTATACTGAACATATGCAGATTAAAATAAAAACAATCAATATCGAGATGACGGACGCGATTTCTTCGTATGTTGAGGAAAAGCTCCAGAGTCTTGAAAAGTTTGCGGTGCCTCATGATGAAGAGAATCCACTTTTGTATGTTGAGATTGGAAAGACGACGAACCATCATCAGTCAGGTGATATTTTTCGCGCTGAGGTGTCGATGAATGTTCGTGGCAAGCAGTTCCGTGCCGTATCTGAAAAGGATGATCTTTATACAGCGATTGACGACATGCGTGCTGAGCTTGCGCGTGTGCTTACTTCGCACAAGGACAAAGAGCGCACCCTTGTACGCCGTGGCGCGGGCGTAATCAAGGACCTCCTTCGTTTTGGGCGATCAAAATAGTTTAATATATATCATGAAAACATCGAACATCATTTTTATTGTTGTCGCTGTTGCTATTATTGGGTTTGTTGTATGGGTCGGTGGCTCATCAAAGCAGCAAGTAATACAGGAGCCCATAACAGCAATCACCACCCCGACAGAGAATAATTTACCAGAAACAACAACTACCACTACTAATAAAGAATCTATGACTACCGCAATCGTTACTACCAATAAAGGCGTTATTACCCTCGAGTTATTTGCTGACAAAGCGCCAAAGACTGTCGAGAATTTTGTAAAGCTTGCTAACGCAGGATTTTACAATGGCACACGCTTTCACCGTGTTATTAAGGGCTTCATGATTCAGGGAGGGGACCCACTTTCAAAAGACACTTCAATGCAGAGCAGGTGGGGACAGGGTGGCCCTGGCTACCAGTTTGCGGATGAGATTCACGCCGAGAATGATAATGTTGTCGGTACTATTTCGATGGCAAATGCCGGTCCTAATACCAACGGCAGTCAGTTCTTCATCAACACCGCAAACAATAACTTTCTCGACACCAAGCACACCGTCTTTGGTCGTGTGATTGCAGGAATGGATGTTGTGACGGTTATCGAGAATGTTAAAACAACCCAGCCGGGAATACTTGATCGTCCTGTGGAGGATATGATTATCGAGAAGATTGAGATTAAATAATTCTCAAAAATCGGAGAGATAGAAAATACCCCATCAAGATGGGGTATTTTCTATCTCTGGCCTCGCAAAAACTCTGCGTAGGTCATTTCGCGTTTGCCTTCGGGGATAATGCGGTCGATGATGAGCTTGCCCTCCTCTATATGTGCTTCGGTGACGATGACACGTATCTCTTTTTCGCCACGCTTGAATAAAAAGAATGCGCGGGGCCAAATGTCAAAGGCGCGAATCTTGCGATACATGCGCTCGGGGTCGTCGTCAACGTCGATGTGCCCACTTAGTTTGGTAATTTTTTTAATATACGAAGCGCTGTCATGGTCTTGCTCTTGGGGAGTAATTTTACCGTCAATCCATTCAGGAATTGTTTTGACCAAGAGCTTGCCACCGAGGGTGCCAAGGGTTTCCTCGAGCTCGCTTGCCTTAGGAGGCCAGTTTTCAATAAGCATTTTTTCTTGTGCAACGATAGGGCCGTGGTCGACTTCTTCGTCGATGAGCATAATGGTTACCCCCGCATCGCGTGGCTTGCCCACAGGAGCGTCTTCTAAAATAGCACCTTGGATAGGCGATGCGCCACGGAGTTTCGGAAGGAGTGAAGGATGCACGTTGAGTGTCCCATAGCGCGGAGTGTCGATAATTGCGCGGGGAATAATTTTGCCGTATGAAACGACGAGAAATAGATCCCAGTTGCTATCGAGTTTTTTTGCGAACTCCTCAGATTTAATCTCTGCGGGCTCAAGCGTGGGGATGTTGTGCTTGTCCGCCCACACCTTTACCTCACTTGGAGTGAGCTCAAGACCACGCCCTTTTGGTTTTGCAGGAGCCGTGATGATGAGTGAAGGTAACATGCCCTCCTTCGCCATCTCCTCTAAAACGATAATAGAAATGCGCGAGGTGCCCCAAAAGGCGATGCGAAGATTGGGTGTAGTGTCCATATTATAGTTGCTCGTGCTCAAGACGCTGACGCTCCATTTCTTCTTTGGTTATTTTTTCGACATTGCGTGCATGATCAATAAAGAGAATACCGTTTAGGTGGTCGGTCTCGTGCTGGAATATTTGTGCCATAAGGCCGCTGCCGCCACGGGTAAAAAGTTTACCGTGTTCGTCGTAGGCGCGAACGGTCGCTTTGTCGGCGCGCGAGGTCTCGCCATAGAGCCAGCGGACCGAGAGGCACCCTTCCGGCACCCAGATTTTTTTGCGCGAGAGCTTGGTAATCTCGGGGTTGATGAATACCATATCACGCGCAGGGGATTTTTGATGTTTAGGCGCATCTGTTCCGTGTAGGTCTTCGTCATTGATTTCGTTTTCAACAAACTCAAAAGCGCGATGTGAGACCACAAAGATGCGGAGAGGAACACCAATCTGTGGTGCGGCAATAGCGACTCCATCCTCTTCTTTTTCAAGAGCAACTTTCATATCCTCAAGAATTTTTTTGAGGCGTGGAGAGTCAAAATCCTTGGGGTTGACGGGTTCGGCGTGTGCACGCAGGACCGGTGCTTCTTTTTGAACAATAGTGACCATATGGGAAAACCATACCACATTTGCATATGTTTTTGAAGTTTTTGCTCGTTAAACACAATACAATTGTGTTCTTTAGGACAGCGTGGTAGTTTATAAAAAGAAGTTTTGTTAACTGGATATACATGGAGGTTTGTATGAGCGAGGCTAGCAAGGTTAAAGTCGTCGGATTTCTTAATCAGCTTGGGTATTTTCCTATGGGTGTTATTGCAATCGTAGAAATGCGGGAGCAGTACTATTTCAAGCCCCCGTCATCAAGCGAGCTCATGACACCTATTAATGGCGCAAAAAACGAAGAAGACTTGCTCCGCTGTCCAAATTTTTGGAAGGATACAGGCGACAGATATTTGGACATTTCACGAAATGAAGTTGCGTTCGCTTTTTCAAGGGAGTATGTTTTTATTGGAACCCTTGAAGAGGTTTTTAAAGAAATACAAAAACAGCATACCGAAAGAGTGCTCCCGTCTAATGTTCTACGAGGAGTTGATTCCCTTGTAGAGGAGCTTAAAAAAGAGCCTGCCTCAAGTTGTTACTTTGTGTAGTGAAAAGCCCCGTCATCATGCGGGGCTTTTTTATAACAAGTGGTCGGGGTTTACTTCGATAGTAAATTGCGGAGGAAGAGCGCGAAGTTTGGCGTGAAGCGTATTATTTGGCCATGTTCCATCGGCGAGTTTCAAAATGATATGCATACGGAACATATTTTTGGGTTCGCGCGCCATCGTGTTTGGTGCAATAGGATTATATTCAGAAAGGTACACCTTGAGGCGTTCAAGCTCTGCAGGGAGCTCGGCGCGCTTACCACGAAGAGTGATTTTTATAATGGTGCCATACGGTGGATATGAAAATGCCTTACGAAGCTCAAGTTCGCTTTCGGTAAAGCCGAGCAGGTCGCCCTTGAGCGCTTGTTCAAGAAGGGTAACATCATCCATACGCGTTTGCACAAGAAGTGTTTTTGTTGTTTTCTCGCGAAGGGCGAGAATGAGCGCAAAGATACGTTCATTCATACGAAAGTCAGGGATGGCAAAAAGTGAGTCTATGGAAACAATTGCCGTATTTTCGACAGTGGTGAGGTAGGGGACGGTCATGGGGGTGCCGATGAGGATACCTCCTCGCGATGCCTCAAATTGTGCGATGAGTTTGCGTGCCTGGACGCGTGTTTTTACGCGGTCACCGTCAAAGATGAAACGAGGGGCGTCAGGGAAAAGGTTTGTAACTTCCTCCTCAATGCGTTCGATGCCAATACCGAGGGGTTCAAGCCTCCACCCCGCACAGGTTGGGCACGTCTCGTGCTCGCCGCTTTCAGGCATACGCATGAGGCCACAGGCGTGACAGGAAAAGATGCGGTTCTCGCCCTGTTTATGAATGACGAGCGGGGTTTCGCATGCTTCGCAACGAATGATCGTACCACAGTCACCGCATGCGGTGATAGGCGAGAGGCCTTTGCGTGCTACAAGCAGAAAAACATGCTCGTGTTTTTTCCGCGCCTCTTCAATAAGGGTACGAATACGTTCACCGACGATTTGCACGGTGCGCCTACCGGTATATTCGCGAATATTTTTTTCTTCAATACGGGGGTCGATGATAGCGGCCTCGATTTCTGCAAGTGTGCGATGGGCGATACGACTGAACTCACCGATTTCACCCTCCTGAATACGTTTGTATATTTCGGGGCGGAGGAGGGGCGCACCAAAGATGATAGTACTCCCCGTATTTGCTCCGTATGCTTCGGCAAATACACGCATGTCGATGAGGGGTCGCGCAAGCGTTTTCCATGATTGCGCATGCTCTTCGTCGAGGATGATCGTACTGAACGCGCGAGGGAGGGTGAGGTACTGTGGGGTGCCAATGACCAGGGTTGCGTGCTTTTGCTCGAGTGCCGCTACCCATTTTTCAAGGAGGCGTTTTTTGGTCAGACCACTATGAAATGCATAGGTATATTCCTCGATGCCATGCCCAAGCTCACGCTCGAGACGCTCGACATCTTCGAGGGTGGGAACACAAATAAATACTGACTCATGTTTTGCAAATGATTCGCGAACGAGACGCTGGTAGGCCTTGAGTCTGGTGATAGTATCGCCCTGGATTGCCTGCCCCGTTAGAGGCCGCGAGGGCTCGCAGCGTGAGCCCGGCTCTAATGGGGCAAGCGCGCGCGACTTACCCGATGGCGCTCCTTTGTTTGGTTCGTCGAGTACGCCTTCTATATGTGCATCCAAAATAGTTTTTGGGGTGAGGGCGAGGAGTGTCTCACCGAGACCTTGTGCAGAGTAGCGTGCGGTCTCCTCGACTGCTTTCATGAATTCATTGCTCCAGACGCGGTGAGGTTTTAGGCGCGTAACCTTACGCAGTGCATACTCAGAGGATTTGAGTGAGGACTTTGCATCGGTAACACTTTTTGACTCAAGGACAAGAGCGGGAACCTCGCGTGTGCGAATAGGCACCATAATAACAGCACCTAGAGGGACGGTCTCTTTTGAAAAATAGGAGAGTGTCCCCTGGAGGGCTCCACGAACAATAGGGGCGACCGTGAGAATCTGCATACCTTCATAGTACCCGAAAGTATGCAAAAGAAAAAATTTCGCCCGTGTTCCCACTTATTTATTTTTATAAAATCTCCAATCTGGTACTATAGTACCAGATTGGAGATTTTATAAGAGGAATGAAAAAATGGAAAAGAGAATATGGCTCAACCTTTCGCATATTACAGCACGCAATTTTCGTTTGGTAAAACGGCATTTCACGTAGTAAGATGAGAAACATATATGAGCAATTCACTGGTTATAAAAGGTTTTAACGGCGAGAGGAAACTTCACGGTACGGTGCGTACGACGGGGGCAAAGAATGCGGCGCTCAAGGCTATCGCGGCGACGATTCTTTTTCGCGACACCGTTACCCTCACCAACATTCCCGAGATTAATGATGTCGAGCGTTTGTTCGAACTTTTGAAAGATATGGGAGCAGAAGTAGTGCATGTGAAGCGTGGCGTGTACACCGTCTCAATCGCTAAGGGTTTTTCAACAGAGCTCACACCGGGGATTGCAAGAAAGATGCGCGCGTCGGTGGTGGCTACTGGTCCCGTGCTCGCACGCTTTGGTAAGGTGTCCTTTCCTCACCCTGGCGGTTGTGTTATTGGTTCGCGCCCCCTCGACCTCTTTGTAGATGGCTTTGAAAAAATGGGCGCCAAGGTAACGATGAACGATGGGTCGTATTCCGTTGAAGCAAAAGGTGGATTGAAGGGTGCCGAATTTTTCCTCAAGAACCAAAGTGTGACGGTGACGGAAACCTTTATGATGGCAGGGGTGCTTGCAAAAGGCACGACGGTTATTAAAAATGCCGCAATGGAACCCGAGATCGAGGAGCTCGCAAAATTTCTAAATACCTGTGGTGCAAAAATCTCTGGCGCAGGGACCTCGACCATCACCATCAAAGGGGGCAAACTTCTCTCGGGGAAGGGACATCCTCATAAGACGATGCCCGACCGCATTGATGCGGGAAGCTTCCTTGTCCTTGGCGCCCTTGCTGCGCGCGAGCTTCATATTACGCACTGCAATCCTTTACACCTCGAGTCACCGATTGCGGCGCTCCGCAGTGCGGGTGTTTCTATAGAGACCAAGAAAAGTGAAATCATTGTACGCGCACCGTCACACCTGAAAGCGGTTGATATCAAGACGCATGAGTATCCCGGATTCCCGACTGACCTTCAGGCCCCAATGACGGTATTCCTTACCCAGGCTGAAGGTGAGAGCAAAGTATTTGAAACTATTTTTGAGGGGCGTCTCAACTACACGGAGTCGCTTGCTGCCATGGGTGCACAGATTACGATGATGGATCCGCACCGTGTACTCGTGCGCGGAAAATCAGAGCTATATGGGCGTAAACTTCAGAGCCCAGACCTCCGTGCAGGGCTAGCCTTTGTCATTGCAGCCGTGGTTGCAAAAGGGGAGTCCGTCATCCATAATGTGGACACCACGATTGATCGCGGATATGAGGATGTGGACAATCGTCTGAGGGCTATCGGGGTTGAGGTAGAGAGAATTTCTGCTATCCCCGAGGTAATCACCCACGCTTAATTTATATGGGCATTTTTGTACGAAAACTTGGTATCGATCTCGGCACGGCAAATACGCTCGTGTTTATTCCTGGTAAGGGTATTGTCCTGAACGAGCCTTCAGTGGTTGCGGTCGACCAGCAGACCAATCGCATTATGGCGGTGGGTATCGAAGCAAAGCAGATGATTGGCCGTACGCCAGACAATATCATTGCGTACCGTCCAATGAAGGATGGCGTTATTGCGGACTATCGCGTGACCGAGGCGATGATTCGCTACTATATGAGCAAGGCGCTCGGCAAGTGGAATATTTGGAAGCCAGAGGTGATGGTCTCAGTCCCCGCTGGTGTGTCGTCGACCGAGCGTCGCGCGGTTATCGAGGCAACCATCAAGGCAGGTGCAAAGAGTGCGTATGTGGTAAAGGAGCCCATCCTCGCGGCCATCGGCGCTGGTATTCCTATCTATGAGGCGCGTGGCCACATGGTGGTGGACATTGGTGGTGGCACGACGGATGTTGCCGTGATTTCTCTCGGCGGTATCGTGGCGTCAACATCAGTAAAGTGTGCGGGCAACAAGATTGACCATGCGATTGCTGATTTTATTAAAAAAACCTTTAACCTCGCCATCGGTGACCGCACTGCCGAGGAGATCAAGGTCCGTATCGGCTCAGCCGTAAATATCGATGATGAACTCCTCCTTACTATTAAGGGTCGTGACTATGTGACAGGCCTACCACGCACGGCGCAGGTGACGACCAATGAAATTGTGAAAGCAATTGACCGCGAACTCCGCGAGATTATTCGCGCAATTAAGGATGTATTACAAGAGACGCCTCCCGAGCTCGCTGCCGATATTATTGATCAGGGTATCATTATGACCGGTGGTTCATCTCAACTTCGCAATTTTCCTGAGCTGGTATTTCGCCGCACGGGGGTCAAGGCAGTGCTTGCCGATGATGCACTCTACTGTGTCGCCAAAGGTACCGGTATTGCGCTCGAGCACCTTGATACGTACAAGAAGAGTATACTCTCGAAGAAATAGCGACCGCTCGGTTCTTCATTTTGAAATGCACGCATAATTTTTTGCTAAAAATTTGCTCTGCTCGGGCCGTCGCCCTTGCGCAAGGCATTTCAAAATGAAGAACCTCGCTCTAAGGTAAAAAATAATGGATCACATTTTTGAACACTATAAAAAAACGGGATATTTACATCATGCTCATCTGATAGAGGGTGACCAAGTGGCCCTTGTACCAATACTTCTGGCTGCCCTCGAACGCCATATGGGTATTTCGGCGCAGGGCAACCCTGACCTCTCGGTCATTGCTCATGGTTCTTTTGGCATTGACGAGGCGCGCACCTTGACTTCAATGCAATCACGCGCAGGGTTTGATGAAGGTGCGCGTAAGATTTTTATCATCAGTGCACCATCATTTACGCGCGAGGCACAAAATGCACTTTTGAAAACGTTTGAAGAGCCTACGGCGGGTACCCACTTTTTTATTATTCTTCCGCACTTTAATACGATACTGCCAACCCTTAAATCACGCGTCGTGCTCGTGTCGCCTAAAGATGCGCAAACTCACGATGACACCAGCGCTCTTGCAAAGAAATTTCTCGATGCGTCTCTGGAAGAACGCTTTGTGATAGCAAAAAAACTTACGGATAAAAAAACGGGCGAGGTTGTTGACCGCGAAAAGATTCGTAGTTTCTTTGATAATCTCGAACGCATTCTGTACACGCGCCTTGCAGGCAAAAAAGATGGAAGTGAAATTTTTCGTGAAATCTTTCAAGCAAAAACATATCTCTCGGACCGCGGCTCCTCGCCAAAAATGTTGATTGAGCACCTAGCGATAGCTATTTCCGTGTAGTGTTGACTGCGGCGGTAGTTGGTGGTAGGGTGAATTTAGCAATTCATTTAAAGGGGAGGTAAATTATGGAACCAAAGATTGTGGCACTCAAGATAATCTGTGGGATTTTGCAGTTTGGAGGAGTGGTTCTTTTCTTTTTTACAAGAACAGCTGGTCCTGCAACTTCATCATTAATTTGGGGCCTTATTGCAATTTCTGGATTTGCAGCGATTGTGCAGGCTGCTACTGATCAGAGAACAACATCAAGCGGAGTTCTTGCAGGAGCTGTTGGATTTGTTCTCATGCTTTTTGCGCTCCAATCACTTTCAATTCATTAAACATAATTCTTTCATTGTATATAACCCGGGATATAAAAATCCCGGGTTTGTTTTTTGCATGCATTGAAGTTGTGGCTGGTTTTTGCTAGAATGCTTTGCATATGACATACGATTTTTCGGCATTCAAAAAGAAGGTGGGAGATATTGAGGAGCACTTGGCAAAAGAGCTTTCGGCTATTCATACCGGTCGTGCTAGTCTCGCGCTACTCGATGGTGTGTCGATTGAGTCGTACGGTGCCCGCCTCGCTATTTCTCATGTAGCAACGGTTGCTACTGAGGATGCGCGTACGCTTCGCATTGTGCCGTGGGACAAAACAAACGGCAAGGAGATCGAAAAAGCACTTAATAATGCCAACCTCGGCATTTCGGTTTCAATGGACGACGCGGGGCTTCGCGTGTTTTTCCCACCGCTTACGACCGAGCGTCGTATCGCATTTACCAAGATTGTCCGCGATAGGATAGAGGACGCGCGCGTGTCTCTCAAAGGTGAGCGTGAAAAAACCAAGAACGACATCGTCGCACAAGAGCGCGATGGCATTATGAGTGAAGACGAAAAGACACGCTCCCTCGAGGAACTCCAGAAGATCGTTGATTCCACCAACAGCAACTTTGAGACGGTAGGGGACAAGAAGGAGAAGGAGATTATGGGGGAATAACGGCCGCTCGCCATTCCCTTTTCTGGTGCACGCATAATTTTTTGCTAAAAATTTGCTCCGCTCGTCGCCAAGCTCCTGCGCAAGGCACCAGAAAAGGGAACGGCTCGCTCTAAGGTAAAACACAAAAATATGTCCATCTTTTTATTTATCATCATTCTTGCCGTGCTTATTCTTGCTCATGAGTTTGGGCATTTTATTGCTGCAAAGCGAGCGGGGATTCGTGTGGATGAATTTGGTATTGGGTTTCCGCCTCGCATTTGGAAAAAGAAAGTTGGCGAGACGACGTACTCACTCAACGCGTTTCCTGTTGGCGGCTTTGTAAAAATATTTGGAGAGAATCCCGACGAGGAGTCCATGCACGGCAAGGACGCAAAGCGGAGCTTTGTACATAAGTCAAAGTGGGTGCAGGCATGGGTTGTAGGAGCGGGGATTATTTTCAATCTCCTTCTCGCATGGGTGCTTATCTCTGTTGGCTTTATGGCAGGACTCCCATTTTCTGCGGAGGACGAGAAATATGGTGCACGCGTGGAGGGGGCTGCATTGACGGTTACACAGGTTATGTCTGGTTCGCCTGCAGAGATAGCGGGCATCAAGAGTGGCGATTATATCCTTGCTCTCTACGCAGGAGCAGACACTCTCGAGGACCCCAAAGTTTCTACCGCGCAAAAGTTTATCTCGTCACATGAGGAACTTACCTTTGCCTACATGCGGGGGAAAGATATTCGCACGGTCATTGTTCGTCCCGAGGATGGCGTCGTGGATGGTCGTCGCGCCATTGGTATTTCGATGGACAATGCAGGAACACTCAAGCTTCCTGTTCACGAAGCATTGTATGCAGGAGCTCTGACGACAGCTTCATTTACTTGGGCAACACTAACGGGCATCATCGAATTCTTCAAAAATATATTTGTGGGACAGGCGGACTTTTCAGAGATTTCGGGGCCGGTGGGCATCGTGGGTATTGTAGGTGAGGCGTCGACGCTCGGCTTTGTACACTTGTTGTCGCTCGTGGCAATCATCTCGATCAACCTTGCGGTTATCAACCTCTTGCCATTCCCTGCACTCGATGGCGGACGCCTCTTCTTTATTCTCATAGAGGCAATCAAAGGTTCACCCATTAAACCGTCTATCACCAACACGGCAAACGGCATTGGCTTCATTCTCCTCATACTCCTCATGGTCGTGGTGACCTATGGCGATATCGCAAAGATTTTGCACAAATAAGGTCCGCTTGGGTTATTCCTGTCTGGTGCACGCATAATTTTTTGCTAAAAATTTGCTCTGCTCGCGCCGGCCGCGCTTGCGCAAGGCATCAGACAGGAATAACCCTCGCTCTAATGTGTAGCTCCGAATAAACTTAAATAAACAAAAAGAAAACGCCCGAATATTTGGGGCGTTTTGTTAGATTATATTTTTAGCGTATAAAATAAACGCCAATAAGTATCGCGGCTACTCCCAGAATTTTGTTTCCCGTGAGGCACTCGCCAAAGAACAGTGGCCCACCAATCACCGGGACAATCAACATCAAAGCAATTGCCAGGGGAACGTACGTTGAGATGTCCCATGCTGGATTTGAGACAAGCTTGCTGTATGCAAGAAACGAAACTCCGTTAATCACACCCGCAAGCAGTCCGAGGTAAACCACCTTTTTTGTAACTGCGTCCCACGTGAACATTATCGGACCAACAGCGGTAACTGCAGCAACGGTACCTATGGAAAGGATGACCGCAATACCGAACGGCGGTAATCCCGCGGCGCGTGCGATGAGCGGCCAACCACCGAAACCAAAGGCGACGATAAGAGAAAGGAAAATTGGATTTTGCAACACGAGGACTCTCCTTGTTGGTTGTAGTTTTAAAAACTTCTATAACAAGTATGGCATATTTTACACTAAAAGTCAATTCATTTGGTATCGTATAGTTTTTAGGGTAATATACACATATCTATGAAGCAATCCCAACTCTTTACGAAAGCACGCAAAGAAGCACCCGCCGACGAAGTGGCAAAGAACGCGAAACTCCTTATTCGCGCAGGTTTCGTCGACAAGCTCCAAGCTGGTGTTTACACATACCTACCGCTCGGACTTCGTGTGCTCAAAAATATTGAAAACATCATTCGCGAAGAAATGAACAAGGCGGGTGGCCAAGAGATTTTGATGCCGTCACTTCATCCAAAAGAATTGTGGCAGACGACCGGGCGCTGGGACACGATGGACGACCTCTACAAAGTGAGCGACGCATCAGGTCGTGAGAATGCCCTCGGCCCTACGCATGAGGAAATCGTCGTACCGCTCGCAAAGCAATTCATCTCATCATATCGCGACCTCCCGTTTGCAACGTATCAATTCCAAAACAAGTTCCGCATGGAGCTTCGCGCAAAGTCAGGAATCCTTCGTGGTCGTGAGTTCATCATGAAAGATATGTACTCGTTCCATCGCGACGAGGCAGACCTCGCTGCATATTATGAAATGATGAAGGGGGTGTATGCGCGGGTGTTTGAGCGCGTAGGTCTCGGCGAGCGCACGTACCTCACGTTTGCCAGTGGTGGCAGTTTTTCAAAATACTCGCACGAGTTTCAGACGGTCACTCCCGCAGGAGAGGATACTATATATGTATGCGATGCGTGCCGTGTGGCGGTGAATAAAGAGATTATTGCTGACCAGGACACCTGTCCGTCCTGCGGAAAATCAGACCTTCGTGAAGAAACCGCAATCGAGGTCGGTAATATTTTTGACCTAAAATCTCGTTTCTCAAATCCGTTCAAGCTCACGTACAAGGATGAGGAAGGTAAGGACCAGACCGTGGTCATGGGATGCTACGGTATTGGGCTCGGGCGTATTCTTGGCACCGTTGTTGAAGTGCTTGGCGACGACAACGGCCTAGTCTGGCCACAGGCGATTGCGCCGTTCGCTGTGCACCTCGTTGAAATATCATCGGCTGATGCGAGTGTCCGTGATGGTGCCGAGAAACTTTACAACGACCTTACGCAAGAGGGCGTCCAGGTGCTTTGGGACGACCGCGAGGCGCGTGCTGGCGAGAAATTCGCCGAGAGTGACCTTATCGGCATACCACTCCGTGTTGTCGTCTCTGAAAAGACGCTAGCCGCAGGAACGTTTGAGGCCAAGAATCGCGCAACCGGGGAGGTGTCAATGGTCGATCGTGCTGAACTCATCAATATGTGCACCACTCAATAATTTTATGTTCGAGAAATTTTATCAACTTTTTTCAAACGACATCGGCATCGACCTCGGTACTGCCAACACACTCGTGTACTTGCGCGATCACGGGATTGTTATCAACGAGCCTTCTGTCGTCGCGGTAAATCAAAAAACTGGTACGGTAGTTGCTATTGGCTCTCAGGCAAAACAAATGCTTGGTCGTACGCCAGGGCACGTCGTTGCCATCCGTCCGCTCGTTGACGGTGTTATTTCAAATTTTGAAGTCACCGAGGAGATGCTTGCGTACCTCATTAACAAGGCGAACAAGATTAGTAAGAAAACCGTGCGCCCGCGTGTGGTCGTTGGTGTGCCGTCGGGTATCACCAGTGTTGAGATTCGTGCGGTATATGACGCTGCAAAAAATGCCGGTGCGCGTGAGGTACATATTGTCGAGGAGCCGATGGCGGCGGCAATCGGCATCAAGCTTCCCGTAAAAGACCCCGTCGGTAACATGGTTATTGACATTGGCGGTGGCACGACCGATATTGCGGTTATTTCTCTTGGTGGTATTGTCCGCTCGAAAAATCTACACATTGCAGGTGACCGCCTCAACAACGACATCATCAACTACATTCGTGATGAGTTCCGCGTGCTTATTGGTGAGCGTACCGCCGAGAGTGTAAAGATTGCTATTGGTTCAGCAATGAAGGGTGCGGGCCCGATGGAGGCGGTTATCCGCGGACGCGATCTCGTAACGGGACTTCCTCGCGAAGTGGTGGTGACGGATACCGATATTCGAGAGGCGCTTGCGTCATCAGTTGCGGGGCTTGTCGAGGCGGTCAAGGAGGTCGTCGAGACGACACCACCTGAGGTGCTCTCTGACGTCATGAGCCGCGGCATTATTTTGGTTGGTGGTGGTGCACTCTTGCGTGGGCTCGATGAGCTCCTCTCTCAGACACTTCGCGTGCCGGTGTATGTGGCCAATGATCCATTGACCGCGGTGGCACGTGGGGCGGGGATTGTGCTTGAGAATATGGAGGAATTTAAAGATGTATTAATCGAACATGAAAGCGACCTACCGCCGCGATAATTCGCCCACCAAGAGAAGGTTTTTTACACTTGCAGCACTTGTTTTGGTGAGCTTTCTTGTGCTTTCCGCCGGCCCTGTACGGGGTGTTTTGTCGCGAGCCGTGTATAGCACAGCTCCAGGACTATGGGAGCTTGGGGGCAACATAGAGGGCTCGTGGAATGCATTCTGGGGTGAATTTCGCTTGAAGCGTTCGCTGGTGCACGAAAATGAAACCCTCAAAGAAGAGGTGTCCCGCATGCAAGCGCAGGTTCTCGACCGCAATTTGCTTGAGGATCGCGTGCTCGCACTCGAAGAAAAGCTTGGTCGTGCGGGGAGCGATGTTCGTGTGTCAGCAAATGTGCTTGCCGGTCCAGGGCGTTCACTATACGATACGCTCATCATAGACGCAGGTACCGAACAGGGGATTCTCGTTGGGGACCGCGTCGTGTATGTTGGCGCAGGAGTCATTGGTACCGTGGTCGAAACATATCCCGCCTCAGCAAAGGTACGCCTTTTTTCTTCACCTGGCGAGGAGACAGCGGTCGTGATTGGTGGACAATCTATTCCTGCGGTAGCGCACGGTCGGGGCATGGGCAACTTTGAAGCAAAAGTTCCGCAAGGGAGTCTCGTTGCCATAGGTGACAACGTCCTTATCCCAGGAGGAAATATGATATTGGGTGTTGTTGGTGCAACCGAAGAAAAACCTGCCGAGCCATTTATGCATGTATTTTTCCGCACACCGTTCAATATCTCTGCGATTAGTTCCGTGGAGGTAATAAAGAGCACACCGTAATTCTATGACGATTTGGCGCATATCGTTTACGGTGCTCCTAATATCTGCCACGTTGTATGCGCCGTGGTGGTGTGTACTAGGAGGTGCCACCGTGGGGGCGTTCTTGTTCCCTCGTTACTATGAGGTGATTGTGATTGGGGTTTTGTCTGATATTTTGTACGGTATTTCTGGCGGGATGTCCGCCGGTTTCGGTGCGCAGGGTCTCATTGCAGGAGTCGCCGTATTCGTTGTTATGGAGCGCATCAAGCGTGACCTTCGCTAAGAACCTGTCTAAGTTTTTATTACTATGTTCGGCAAACAAAAACGTTCACTGGCATCGAGTCACCTGAAGCAGCTCTCACGCGAGATTGATCCTGATGAGATTTTTCTTGATGCAGAAAACCTTCCTGATTTTGATAAGGACCAGTTTGAGGGGCGTATTGAAAAGCCCCTTGGCAAGGGTGCAATTTTGGGTGTTGCAGTCGTATTTCTTTTTGTTGAAATAATTTTTTTTGCAAAGGTTATTGATTTACAGGTTATGAATGGCGCCGAGTATTTGCGCAAAAGTGAAAATAACCGTCTCGACCACACCCCCATCTTTGCGATGCGCGGAGTGATTTATGACCGCAACAAAGTTCCGCTTGCATGGAATTCTTTTGACGATGAGGTCGCGGCAAGCGCCCTTGCAACCACGACCGAAAAGCTTCCTTTCCCACGTCGCTCTTATACTGCGTCGCTTGGTTTTGGGCATACGCTTGGCTACGTAAGCTATCCAAAGCGCGACAGCAAAGGCTACTACTACCAGGAGACATTTATCGGCAAGGATGGATTGGAAGAAAAATATAACGAAATGTTGTCGGGTAAAAATGGCCTGCGTATTGTTGAGACCGATGCCCTCGGCAAAGCACAGCCCGGGAGTACCATAGAAGACCCCGAGAGCGGCGCGGCGCTCACGCTCGGTATTGATGCGCGTGTGCAGGAAAAACTTTATACCACCATTCGCGACCTTGCCGCCGACCGCGGGTATATGGCGGGGGCGGGAACTATTATGGATGTGCGTACGGGCGAGCTCCTTGCCCTCACGAGTTTCCCTGAATATGAAAGCTCAGTGCTTTCGGACGGCACCAACAGGAAACTCATTCAGAGCTACAACCTCGATAAGCGTGGGGTCTACCTCGACCGTGCAGTGTCAGGACTCTACACACCGGGCTCTATCGTAAAGCCATTTATGGCGGTCGCAGCGCTCAATGAGGGCGTCATTACTCCTGAAAAACAGATATTGAGTACCGGCTCTATTTCGGTGCAAAACCCCTACAATCCTGCACTCAAGTCGGTCTTTAATGACTGGAAGGCACACGGTTGGGTGGATATGCGGCGCGCCATTGCCGTATCCTCGGACGTGTATTTTTATGAGATTGGTGGCGGGTATCAAGGGCAAAAGGGGATTGGTATTGAAAAGATAGGGTCTTATTCGCGCATATTTGGGTTTGGTAGTCAGACAGGTATCGACCTCACCGACGAAAAGATTGGCACAATCCCGAGCCCTGAATGGAAAGCAAAAGTGTTCGACGGCGAACCATGGCGTTTGGGGGATACGTATCACACGGTCATCGGCCAATATGGTTTTCAGGTGACGCTTGTGCAGGCGGTGCGTGCGGTCGCAAGCTTAGCAAACAACGGCACCCTCCTTACGCCACACCTCGTTCGTGAGCCGGCTCAGGAGTTTTCGACGTCATTGATTGACATTCCTCATGAATATCTTGCGGTTGCTCGTGAGGGTATGTACGATGCGGTGCACAACGGAGGTACGGTTGGTGGGCTTAATGTAGGATATGTAGAGGTAGCCGGCAAGACGGGTACGGCTGAAATTGATGCCGGTAAAAAGTACATCAATTCGTGGGTTGTTGGATTTTTTCCTTACGAAAATCCGCGGTATGCCTTTACGGTCGTGATGGAACGTGGCCCCCACGACAACACGATTGGTGGTGTTTTTGTAATGCGACAAATGTTGGACTGGATGCACCAGAACACGCCAGAGTATCTTAAAAGCGAGTAATAATAAGGTAAATTGACTTTTAGTCATAAAAGCGATAATATATAATATATATGTCAGAAGAAAAAGAATACTTAAGCCAGGAGAAGTTTAACGAGCTCAAAATGGAGCTCGATCATTTAAAGAGCGTACGTCGTAAGGAGATTGCGGAGCAGCTTGAGTTTGCAAAAGGTCTAGGTGACCTCTCAGAAAATGCTGAGTACCACGAGGCACGCCAGAACCAGGCAGAGACCGAGGAGCGTATTGCAAAGCTCGAGGTTATGCTCAAGCAGGCAGTTATCACCGAAAAGCACAAAGGTGGCATGGTAGGTGTGGGTTCAACCGTCGTCATTAAAAAGACCGGCGAAAAGGACGAGCGCCGCTATCAGATTGTTGGCTCAGAAGAGGCAAACACCAAAGAGGGCAAGATTTCTAACAAATCACCCCTTGGCGAAGCTCTCATGGGTAAAGCAAAAGGCGACAAGGTTTCGTACGAGACACCAGCAGGTGACTCATCGTGTGTTATTGTTGATGTGGAATAATCCCACTCGTTCATTTCCTCATAAAAACTAAAAGCTATCTATGGCTTCTCTTGAAGAACTTCGTGCAGAGCGTATAAAAAAGCTGGAGAGCTTGACTGCTTTAGGTATTGACGCTTATCCCACGACATCGGCACGCACGCACGAGGTCGCCATGGCGCTTGAGCAGTTTGATTCTCTGAGCGAAGGGGGCGAGGCTATTGTTGTTGCGGGGCGAGTAATGGGCTCTCGCGGACAAGGTGCGCTTATTTTTGCCGACCTGTACGACGGCACGGGGAAAATTCAAATCGTCATCAAGACACCCGAGTCTCCCGATGAGGCGCGGGTGTTCTTTGAGCAATATGTAGACGCAGGGGACTTCGTTGAAGTTTCTGGTGTGCTTTTTGCAACCAAAACGGGACAAAAAAGTATTATGGTTGAGCGCATCTCAATGCTCTCCAAATCGCTTCGTCCGCTCCCTGACAAGTATCATGGTATTCAAGACGAGGAGCTCCGTATGCGCTTGCGCTACCTCGATATGCTCGTTGACCCCGAGCTTCGCTCTATGTTTGAACGCAAGGCAAAGTTTTGGCAGGTGACGCGCAGATTTCTTGCTGAAAAAAACTTCCTTGAGGTTGAGACACCAACGCTTGAGTTGACGACGGGCGGAGCAGAGGCGCGTCCGTTTGCAACGCATCACAACGACTACGACCTCGATGTTTTTATGCGTATTTCGGTGGGGGAGCTTTGGCAAAAGCGTCTTATGGCAGCGGGATTCCCTCGAACATTTGAGATTGGTCGTGTGTATCGTAATGAAGGGTCATCACCCGAGCATGTGCAGGAGTTCACCAACTGTGAATTTTATATGGCGTATGCTGACTACGAGGAGGGAATGAAGCTTGCGCAGGATTTGTATCGCACAATTGCAACGGAGGTTTTTGGTACGACGACTTTTACGACACGCGGACACACGTTCAACCTTGCCGACGAGTGGCAAAAGATCGACTACCGTGAAGAAGTATTGCGTCAGATAGGCGTCGATATTGCGAGTGCTTCAGACGACGAAATCAAATCAAAACTTGGTGAACTCAAGGTGAAATATGAGGGAGCAAACCGTGAGCGCTTGATTGATACGCTGTGGAAATATTGCCGCAAGAACATTTCTGGCCCTGCGTTACTCATCAATCATCCGCTCCTTGTTGCTCCGCTTGCAAAAAAGAATGCCGACGGTGTGACCGCACAAATTTTCCAGCCCATCCTTGCAGGAAGTGAGATTGGCAAGGGGTACAGCGAGCTCAACGACCCTCTCGACCAGAGAAAAAGATTTGAAATACAACAAGCGCTCCTTTCAGGGGGCGACGAAGAGGCGATGATGGCGGATTGGGATTTTGTCGAGATGCTTGAACACGGTATGCCACCTACCTGCGGGTTTGGTTTTGGTGAGCGACTCTTTGCGTTCCTTTCTGACAAGCCTATTCGCGAAGTGCAAATGTTCCCGCTGGTGCGCCCTAAAAAGGATTAAGCGCGGCGCGATTGACTTTTGGAGTAAAAATGCTATGGTTTCCATAGCATTTTTGTATTTTACCAGGAGGGAATCATGAATTTCGGCCAGCTTCTAACGTTGTTGAGTTGCCCGCGTGTTCGCTACTTGAAATGGGAGGACAGTGAAGTTACTAAAACCTATTTTGAGCTTGTTTCAGGATATCACACGGACCATAGCGATCCAGACGAAGAACTTTGTACAGCCACAAACGAACTCGTGGAAAAGTTCAAAACGCAGGTTAAGGAAAAGTTTGACATTGAGTTTACTCCTGTCGAGCTTGGCCTTGCTCCTGATATCGAAGGTGTACTTCGTCCAGAAATTTTACTCCCTTAAAGGGTTCAAAAGCCGGTTTAATTACCGGCTTTTTTCTTTGTTTGCACCTGTGCCCCCACACCTACTTTTGCATTGTTGCAGAGTGTTTTTATACGCTGTTTGTTTTTTTGAGTGTCTGTTCTTATAAATATAAGATAACTCTTCATGTGAATATGCAACAAAAAACACCATGCGAAAGTAGGTGTGGGGGTGTGGATAACTCGTGTTAAAAAGAGTTGTAGAGTGGGGCGAAGTGCTATATAATATATATCAAGTGGGATGAAGTGGTATAGACGCTAAATCCCACAAAACAGCAATGCTCATCGGAGAATACATACACACGCTCGACCCAAAGAAGCGCATCGCGCTTCCCGCCAAGTTTCGCAAGGAGCTGGGCAAAAAAGTGGTGATTACGCGTGGGCTCGACAACTGTTTGTTTGTATATCCGATGAAGACATGGCAAAAGGTTTCTGATAAGCTCGCCGACTTGCCTATGGGGCAGGCAGACACCCGCGGATTCGGACGCTTTATGCTCGCTGGTGCGGTCGAGAGTGAGATTGATTCGATTGGACGTATCTTGGTTCCTGATTTTTTAAAAGACTTCGCAGGACTCAAGACGCAAGTATCGGTCATCGGTGTACACGATCGTGTTGAGCTCTGGAACGAAACCGTTTGGAGCGAATACAAGGGCCGTATCGAGAAACAGGCAGATGTGCTTGCAGAGAAGTTGGGCGAGATTGGAGTTCTCTAGGTTTTAGCTGTTAGGAATATGCAAAAAAAGGAATCCGACCCTAAAACCCAAAAGCTACCAGCTACCAGCTTGCATGTGTCAGTTCTTTTGCAGGAAACGCTTGAAGGGCTAACCCTCAATGAAGGAGACCGTGTCTTTGAAGGCACGGTAGGCCTTGGGGGGCACAGCGAGGAGATTTTGAAACGTATTGGTACGAGCGGTGTATACATTGGTACCGACGAGGATGCGCAAGCACTCGCCAAAGCCCAAGTACGTCTCGCATCGTACCCAATAAAAAAGATATTCGTAGAGAATAATTTCAGAAACCTCGACCGCGTGCTCGACGAAGCAGGGGTCCCCCTCGTCGACAAGATTCTTCTCGACATTGGCCTCTCGAACCTCCAGCTTGAAGGGTCGGGCAGGGGATTCTCCTTCAAGCGTGACGAGCCGCTCCTCATGACTTTTAAAACAGCGCCGACCGAGGGTGATCTCACGGCGCACGAGATAGTGAACGAGTGGGCGGCAGAGAGTCTTACGGACATCATTACGGGATACGGCGAAGAACGCTTCGCATGGCGCATTGCCAACGCAATCGTCGCCGCACGAGGGTTAAAGCCTATCCAGACGACCAATGAGCTTGCAGGCATCGTAGAAAAGGCCGTTCCCGCATTTGCACGCCACGGCAGGGTGCATCCAGCGACCAAGACCTTTCAGGCGATACGTATCGCGGTGAATGACGAGCTTGGTGCGCTTCGTGAAGGTCTTGCCAAAGGATTCGCACGGCTCGCTCCCGGAGGACGTATGGCGGTCATATCATTTCACAGTCTCGAAGACCGCATCGTCAAAGATTTTTTTAAGAAACAAGGAGAAGAGGGGACTGGCACAATCATTACCAAGAAGCCCATTACTCCCGGGGACGAAGAACTCGCCCGCAACCCAAAATCACGCAGTTCAAAATTACGTATTATTCAAAAAAATTAACCACCAACACCATGACCACCAAAGTACTTGATTTCAGTAACATCGACAGAAAATTGTTCTGGGCATTCGCAGGCTTTCTTGCGCTCGCACTCTCGTTCTACCTGTACTCGGTGCTTTCCTTGACGATGAGCGTGGTGGAGCGCGATCGCACTGCAAGCGCCGTACGCGAGCTCGCTGCACACACGGGCGCTCTCGAGGCGGAATACTTGGGACTTCAAAACACGGTGACCCTTGCATACGCACAGGGTTTGGGACTCGAGGAAGTCTCGGTAAAGTTTGCCGGTAACACAAACGCAAAGATTTCGTTGGCACGATAACCTGTCCCGTTAGAAACCCGCATATTTCAACAACATGTTCAACATAAACCATTATCAGTCAGGTAAATTAAGTTTCTAACGGGATGGCAAAAAAGGGCGGACCACTTGAGAATATTTGGTTTTTAAATGTCGGCGTACTTTTGATTGCCGTCATCCTCGTGGGCAAGCTCGGCTATGTCCAGATTGCGCGCGGTGAGGTGTACCGCGACAAAGCAGAGCGCCAGTATACTCTGCCAACGGGTGGATCCTTTGATCGTGGAACTATTTATTTTAGTGAAAAAACAGGCCGTTCAATTTCTGCGGCAACCGTCATTCCTGACTATACCCTTGCCATTGACCCCTCAAAGGTAGTAGACGCAGCGGTGCTCGTCGATAAGCTCGCTACGTATGTTACGTTTGATCGCGCAGACCTCCTTGCGCGTGCGTCACGCAAGGGTGACCAATACGAAGAAGTTGCAAAACATTTATCTGAAAAAGAAATAGAGGGTATTAAAGCACTTGGCGAAAAGGCCGTCATTTTAAAAAAAGACAAAAAGCGTTTCTATCCCGGTGGGCAGACGGCAGCACAGGTCCTCGGATTTGTCGGTTCAAATGGTGATGTCATTTCGGGCCGCTATGGGCTTGAGCGTTACTATGATGAGGTCCTTGTGCGCACTGGTAGCGACACGTCCTCGAGTTTCTTTGCCGACCTCTTTTTGAAACCAGGTAAAGCAATACTTTCTGATCGCGAGCGAGCGGGTGACCTGGTGACCACAATCGAGCCAACGGTACAAGGGATGCTCGAGCGGGTAATCACGGACGATATTCTCAAGAAATACAGCGCAACAGGAGCGATGGGTATTATTATGGACCCAAAGACAGGAGAGATATATGCCATGGGCGCCGCTCCCACCTTTGACCCCAACAGTTTTGCGAAAGAAAAGAACCAAGCAGTTTTTGTGAATCCGCTTGTTGAGGGCGTGTACGAGATGGGATCTATCATCAAACCCCTCACGGTGGCGGCAGGTATTGATGCTGGGGTGGTGACTGCAGCAACGACCTACGATGACAAAGGGTTCCGTATCGTAAACACCAAGCGCATTTCGAACTACGATGGCAAAGCGCGTGGCGTGGTACCCGTGCAGGAGATTTTGAATCAGTCCCTCAACACAGGGACCATGTTTGTTATGGAGCGCCTCGGCAAAGACCGCTTCCGCAATTATTTCAAAGCGTACGGACTCGGTGAAGAAACAGGTATTGATTTACCCAATGAAGGCGTGGGACAAATAGGCAACCTCGACAGCCCTCGTGATATCGAATATGCGACGGCATCATTTGGCCAAGGTGTTTCGATGACCCCGATCGAAACCATTCGTGCCCTTGCGGTCCTTGCCAACGGTGGCGTGCTTGTAACACCGCATGTGGTAAAGCGCACCGAGTACGGCCTCGGCCTTACGCGTGACTTTGTGCCAGGCGGGGAGCGACGCGTGCTAAAAAAAGAAACCTCTGAGGAAATATCGCGCATGCTCACCGTCGTCGTCGACAAGGCGCTCCTTGGTGGCACGCTCAAGCAAGAGCACTACAGTATCGCGGCAAAGACGGGTACGGCGCAGTTGGTCGAGGACGGTGCGTATTCAAAGTCAGACTACCTCCACACGTTCTTTGGATATTTCCCCTCGTATGACCCCAAATTCATCGTATTTCTCGCCGTCAAGAATCCACAAGGAGAACAATACGCTTCGCACACGCTTTCGGAGCCGTTTATGCAGATTACGAAATTTTTGCTAAACTACTATGAAGTCCCGCCTGACCGATAAATAAGACAACGAGCGGAGCGACATTGGATTATTTACCCAGCCCCAGTTTTGTTTTGTAGAAATTTCTATTGATCAAAACTGGGGCTGGGTGGTGATTTTCAACTTCGTTTTACTCAAAGAAAATCAACCATATGAAATCAATAGCACGACACATCATAACCGCCATTTTGGAGAAAGAGGCAAAACTCGTTCTTCGTAAGTACAAACCCAAGGTCATTGCGGTTACGGGCAGTGTCGGCAAGACGTCCACCAAGGACGCCATTTTTGCGGTCGTCGAAAAGTCTCTCATTGCGCGCAAAACGGCAAAAAGTTTCAATAGTGAAATAGGGCTCCCTCTCACGATTCTCGGTGAAAAAAACGCATGGTCAAACCCATTCCTTTGGCTTGCTACGCTCGTGCGTGGACTTCTCCTTGTGCTCTTGCGTGAGCACTACCCGAAATGGCTCGTCCTTGAGCTCGGCGCCGACAAGCCGGGGGACATTTCTCGCGCGACTGCGTGGGTGATTCCTGATATTGCGGTGATAACGCGCTTTGGTGATGTGCCGGTGCATGTCGAGTTTTTCAAATCACCCGAAGAAGTTTTTGCAGAAAAAGCCGAGCTTGCAAAAGCTCTGCGTCCTACGGGCATGCTGGTGCTCAACGCCGACGATGAAAAAGTCCTCTCACTTCGTGACAAAACCAAAGCAAAATCAATCACCTATGGATTTTCAGCAGATGCAATGTTCCGTGCGTCAAATATGAAAATCGCGTATGAAGGGGGTCTCCCCGTCGGCACGAGCTTCAAGCTTGAATACGACGGCAATGTATTCCCGGTCATGCTTTCGGGCGTTTTGGGCGTACAACCAGTGTACAGCGCCCTAGCAGCCCTTGCCGTGGGTGCATACCTCAAGCTCAATATAGTAGACATGGTAGGAGCCCTTGCTCTGTACCAGAGCCCTATGGGCCGTATGCGCGTCGTTCCCGCTATCAAGGGCGCGACAATCATTGACGACACCTACAATGCTTCACCTGTGGCTGCGGCAGCTGCGGTAGAGGTCCTCGGCAGTATAAAGACCAAAGGTAAAAAGATTGCGATGCTGGGCGATATGCTTGAGCTCGGCAAGTTCACCGTAGAGGAACATAAAAAGCTTGGAGCCCTCGCAGTAAAGAATGCTAACCTAATTCTCGCTGTCGGTCCCCGCGCAAAGTACATCATCGAAGGTGCCCTCGAGAGTGATATGAGCGAAAAGAGCTTGGTAGAGTTTGACGACGCCCGCGTCGCTGGCAAGCACCTCGAGAGTATCCTCGGAGAAGGGGACATCGTCCTCATCAAAGGCTCACAGTCAATGCGTATGGAACGCGCCGTAGAGGAAGTAATGGCTCATCCAGAGAACGCCGCAACCCTCCTCGTCCGCCAGGAGGACGAGTGGAAGGCAAAGGCATAGGTTTGATACACAAAAAGCCCCGACTAGCCAGGGCTTTAATGCGATAGTTTTGATGTAAAATCTTTTTGTAGATTACTAATATACTCATCAACTTCTTTCTTGAAATACTCGGTCATCTTATCGGATACATCATTGGAAAATGGTGGTTTAAACGGAAATGTTTGTCTCCATTTTTTAAGCCCAAGCTTGTTCATTTTTTGCAAGGCAACAAGCGTTGAAACTAGTTTCTTAAGGTAGACTGGAATATTGTGTTCAAAAATTTGTTTTGACAAAAAAATTTTGAATTCATCAAGATTTTGCAAAAAAATTTTATTGTGCATATCAGGTGAATTCAGTTTTCCGATGCCTACCTGCGTATTTAGGTTTATGGTCCTATCGAACTGCCTACTGATATCTTGCAATAAAAGGGGGAGTTCTTGCGATGTTGAGAATACATCAAGCTTAAGATTCTCTATGTAACTACTATTAGTGGTCTCCCACATTATTTCTCTGTCAAATGAGAATGTTGAGGATAAAGGAACAAATGCCTGCCCCACTGAATAGCGTCCGGCAGCGGAATCCGCAATAATACCGTTTTTTAGATTATTAATCGACGTGTCAAAAAAAATATGTAGCATCTTATCAATGCCAGCCAGATTGTTTATTGCTAATACCAAGCTTTTTTCTAAGAGGATTAGATGATCCTTTTGTTTTTTCCGGCGCTGATATTCTTCATTAATTAAAAATAACCCTATCGGCGTTAAAGCACCCAAAAACGAACCTACTAATTGTTGCCAATGATCTAGAAGGTTGATAAACGAAATGGACTTAATTATGTGCCAATAAAAACCTGTCAACCAACTGCACCCAAGCATAATTAAAAAAATAAAAATAAATATTTTTTTCATTGCAGACTTTGTGACCTTACGGGGAATCGAACCCCGATTTGTACCGTGAGAGGGTACCGTCCTAACCGTTAGACGATAAGGCCAATTTGATTTATCGAACAACCGATATTATACACCATTTTCTGAAAAAATCCAGGGTGCGCGGGTAGTCATTTGCCAAAACCCTTAAAAATGGTAGTTTAAACAATAGATTAGGTTACCCATGGGAGGGTCAAATGAAACACATTCTCGCTTTTATTGCGATACTTGCAATTGTGGCCTTTGCGAAAGGGTTTTACGTTTTCGGTGGCTTGGTGGTACTTTTTATTGTCGTTATCCTCCTCTTTCTTATAAAAAGGGGAGAAAAGGTACTGAATATGTACTTTGCTATGCCGACCGTTTGGCAGAATATCCAAGAAACTTTGGAGATTGGCTTTAAATTTGGGGTTATAGACGAATTCGTCAGCGTGTATCACATCTTGACCTTCTATAACGTAATGGAAGCCAATGATGAACTTTTTGAGATCAAAGTAAGCGAACAGCTCGTTGGTTCATTTGAATTGAAGTATGGCAAACCGTTGCAACTCATAGATCAACCAACGAGAAACAGGGCGCTGTGCTACTTCATTGATGCAGCGATGTTTAGACTTGAGCGTCTGCCTGAAATCCTGGGCTCGGTGCACGTACGAAAAAAGGTTAGAGGAAAGAGAGGAAAAGATCCAGAAAAAGAAGCCTCGATGGAATTGCGACCTATCTACACAACCTAAAATACGATGCCACGAAATGTGGCATCGTATTTCTTTTTTGTGACCCCTACTGGGTTTGGGCGCACTTTTACTTCACTCAAAATCCTGTATATAACTGGGTACAATATACTCTGCATTCGCTCGGAAATAAAAATGAGGACACTTTTATTTCCTCACTCATTTGAGTATAATATCACGATGAATAAAACCACCATTGGAATTGCGGTAGTTGTGCTGATAATTATTGCGGCGGCGCTAGGCTTGGGAGCATTTAAGTTCAATGTTGCCGTGAATGATTCTTCTATTGGTATTGAAATCGGTGCTTCAGGACCCAAGGATGCAATCTACATCATCAACGATCAAGCGGTGACTTTGAAAAACGGCGTAGCTGAGACCGAGGCTGCTCCCGGCTCCGCTTCAAAGATAACGACGAAATATTTTGGTAATGAAGTAAAACACGATCTTGATGGAGATGGAAGGGAAGACGTTGCGTTTCTGTTGACGCAGGAGATGGGCGGCAGCGGCACGTTCTTTTATGTTGTTGCTGCGCTCAATAAGGTTGACGGGTGGGTAGGCTCGCACGCGACACTTCTCGGTGACCGTATTGCGCCCCAGACCACCAACATGGGTAAAGGAAACATCCTCATCGTGAATTATGTTGAACGTAACCCCGGCGAGAGCTTTGCCGTACGCCCATCAATGGGGAAGAGTCTCTACCTCCTGCTTGACCCCCAGACGATGCGGTTTGGCGAGGTGGTACAAAACTTTGAAGGTGAAGCCGACCCAGCGCGTATGACCCTTGGTATGAAAACGTGGAATTGGATTAGTACCACTTACAATAACGACACACAAGTAAAACCCCGCACCGTGTCAAAGTTTACCATTACGTTTAAAAACAACGGTACCTTTGCGGCAACGACCGACTGCAACAGTGTGGGTGGTGACTACACAACAAGCGGAAACAAGCTCACCTTCGGCAAGATGATGTCTACTATGATGTACTGCGATGGTTCACAGGAAAGCGATTTTGTAAAAATGTTGAGTGAAATACAAAGTTTCCTCTTTACCTCAAAAGGCGAGCTTGTCCTTAACTTCAAACTCGACAGTGGCTCGATGACCCTTAGGTAGGTTTGACTAACCTTTATTGGTAAGGTAGAGTAACTCCAGGTTGTTCGCTCTTTTATGTTGCGAACGTTGGTTTCGGGGTCTTTTCAACGGAGGATATTATGCCTGCATGGGTTGCGTTACTACTCAATAAATTTGGATTCATATTCGAAAACTGGCCACTAGTCGATAGCAGTATTTACATAGCTCGCTTTCGCGGTGAGTTAAACAATATTGCAAAGGAGCTCAATAGCTATCAGAATATTTCTGTTTGGATCCGTTATCACGGAGGAAGGGACAGCTGGGTCGGCTTCTATAGCAAAAATGGCCTCATCGCTCAGGTTCGTGTTCATGGTGAGATGGGGTTGCCTGACGAAGCTATCGTCTCGAGCAATCTCTCTATCGAAGAAGAGACACTGTTCTCGCGGCTTCTTCCTGGATTGCGCATGACATTCAAAGCGCTCGTGGTAAAAACCTATGGAATTTCACTAAGGAGGGGCAAGTGAAAAACTCTCAAAGCGGCTTAGGCAGACTAGAGATGGTCTTTGTTTTACTCTTTGTTTCCGCATTTTCTTCAGCAAACATGTATGTTGGCGAGGAAGACGCGCTCAAGGACCTGGGAAATGGTTGCCCGGGCATCAAAAAGATTGTGAAGCTTGAACGAAACTTTTTTGCAAAGTCACTCATCACCGCTGAGACCTATGATGGTGTTCGAGTGGTATATGAAGTCGACACAAATGTTTTTCTTTACTCACACTACAGTCTTAAAACGCAATAGTGTGTAAATTAGTACTTCGAAGCCTTATGGATAACACCATGAGGCTTTTTTGTTTAATATGCGATATAATAATAATCATGAAAACAAAAATTGGCGTGCTGGTGCTGGCGATGTTTGCGCCACTGACAGCAGAAATATTGAACGGGTCAACAAGGTTGAGTGAACTAGGAACATGGAACGTGTTTGGGGGAACCATTCTTCCTTACGCATTTCTTATTATGGTGCTTGCGTACCTCGCACAGAGGGCTATTTCGCGCACGAGCATTTTGTTTCTTTTACCAATAGCGGGTATCATTGTCGAGGGACTTATTGTGAAGTCGTTTTTTAATGTTTCATTTAGCGACCTGTCAGTTCTTGGTGGGGTTGGTGTGTGGGGCGGTACTCAGTGGCCGTGGGTCATTTCGCTTACGGCGAGCCACGCGTTTGTAAGTTTCTTGATTCCCCTCACTCTCGCTACCTTTTTGATGCGCGATGTTCAAATCAGCAAGACCCTCGCATATTGTTCAGCAGGCGTCCTTGCGATGTTTGTTGGATGGACTACATTTGCTCTACCTCATATGTTCCCAGAGTACTGGGTAAAGCTCAGCGCCCTTACCGTTATTATTACGGTATCAGTATACTTATCCCGCACGGTGCGCATTGAGAGTTCTACTGCTTCAAGCGCACCTCTTTGGGTGTTTTTCCTTATTGGATTTTTGTTCCCACCCCTCAACTGGATTACGTCATTTTTCTTGGCAACAAAGCCTCTCATGGTTATTCTTGCCGCACAAGCGATTTTTGTCGGCACATACCTCTACTTCCTGTGGACGCAGTGGTTCAACCAACGCACCAATGAATATAAGCAGCTCGCCTTTATTGCAGGGTACTATATTATGTTTGCCGTAGGGCTTATCTTCACCGGGGTGCGACGCGATGTTTCAGACTACCGATTTGTGGGTGCGTGTCTCGCGGTAGGCATTGTGGCGCTTTTGGTGTCTGCAATCCGTCGATCAGGGCGCATGTAGAGCAATACCGCATTTTGGCAAAAGTGCGGTATATTAGGTTGATGAAAAAGAAGGAGTCCGTAATTGTGCCGACACCCCTTGGTATCCTCAAAACTCAGTTTGGGTATGAGGCTTTTCGTCACCAACAGGACGAGATTATTCAAACTGTTCTTGATGGCAGGGACGCTTTTGTCTTGATGCCGACAGGGGGCGGCAAGTCACTCTGCTACCAGATTCCTGCGCTCATATTTGAAGGGGTGACGGTGGTAGTGTCGCCCCTCATCGCGCTCATGAAGGATCAAGTAGATGCCCTCCGCATGAACGGTATCGCGGCAGCATACCTAAACTCGTCGCTCGATTTTCTTGAACAAGATGAAGTCGTGGCACGCCTGTGTCGGGGAGAACTGAAGCTTTTGTATGTTGCTCCGGAAAAACTTTTTGCGAGTGGTGGGGCATTTCTTGGTGTACTCCGCGAAATCAGTGTATCACTCTTTGCCATTGATGAAGCACACTGTATCTCGCAGTGGGGGCATGACTTCCGTCCCGAATATTTTCATCTCGCACGTTTGAAAAAGGAGTTTCCCGAGGTCCCCGTCATCGCTCTCACCGCAACGGCTGACCATCTGACCCAAGAAGATATTTTGGAAAAGTTGGGGCTCCAGGAACCGCGGGTGTTCGTCTCGAGTTTCAACCGCGCGAATATTCATTATTTTGTCGTACCCAAGCAAGACAGCTACGAAAAGCTCGTTGAATATTTGCACAAACATAAAGGGGAATCAGGTATCCTCTACACCCTGTCGAGAAAGTCTACTGAGACGCTGGCAGCGCGTCTCAGCGCGGACGGTTTTTCAGCAAAACCGTACCACGCGGGCTTGGACACAGGCGTCAAGGACAAACATCAGGAACTTTTTCAAAAGGATAAAATACAAATCATTGTCGCGACGATTGCGTTTGGTATGGGTATCAATAAATCAAACGTTCGGTTTGTGGTGCATATGGATCTGCCCAAAAATCTCGAGAGTTACTATCAGGAAACAGGGCGAGCGGGGAGAGATGGGGTTCGAAGCGAAGCACTCCTTTTTTATGGCAGTGGTGATGTAATGAAGCTAAAGCGTTTCGCGTCAGTCGAGGGCAATCCTGAGCAAACGCGTATTATGTTGCGAAAGCTGGGGCAGATGGCGGATTTTTGTGAATTGCGAACATGTCGCCGAAAACATTTGCTCAACTATTTTGGTGAAGAAACACCCGACACATGCGCGAGCTGTGATGTGTGTCTGACAGAGTATGAGACGTATGACGCGACGGTAACCGCACAAAAGGCTATCTCAGCAGTAGTACGCCTCGAGGAGCGTTTTGGGTTGAGTTATGTGGTGGATTTTTTGCGGGGGTCAAAGTCAGAAAAAATTAAGGAGGAACACAAGGAGTTAAAAACCTATGGCGTGGGCGCAGATATTTCCAAAGAAGAATGGATGCGCTCGATAAAGGAGCTCGTGGGAATGGGGTACTTACGACAGGCAGGGGATCAGTACCCACTGCTCGCACTGACGAACAAAAGTCTTGCGGTCCTCAAGGGGGAAACAAAGGTAATGCTCGTCAAACCTATCAGTACGACAAAAGTAGAAACCGTGGAGGAACCTTATGAAGAGGAGCTCTTTGGGGCGCTCAAGAGCCTGCGTATGGAAATATCTCAAAAAGAGGAAGTACCTGCGTATGTCATTTTTTCTGATGCTACACTCCTTGAGCTTGCAACATACTTGCCCTTGAGTCTCGATGATATGCAGCGTATCTCTGGTTTCGGCGAAGTGAAAACAGCGCGTTACGGAGAAACTTTTTTGAAGTGCGTTACCACGTATTGCAATGAACACAAACTGGATTCAAAAATATCTGAAAAGATTTCTTCAGGACGAAAGCGCGTGCGTGATATAAAACCAGTTATCAACGAAACAAAGTCAGAGACTTTGCGTATGTTTCGCGAAGGGAAAACTGTCCCCGAAATAGCAACCGTACGAGACCTCACGGCTTCTACGATTGAAAACCACCTTGCTTCATTTCTCGCCCTAGGTGAAGTAAAAATCACCGACCTTGTCCCCCAAGAAAAAATTGGTGTCATTCAAAAAGCATTGGGTAAAAATGGGTATTTGCCTCTAAAATACTTAAAAGATACCCTCGGGGATGATTATAGTTACGGGGAAATCAGGGCCGTGATAGAGGCGACAAAACAGGGCATTATAGTATAATAAGACGATGAAGAAAGAGGGCACAAAAGCCTTGCGCAAGGTCGCCATATTCGACATCGACGGGACGATATTTCGCTCGAGCTTACTCATCGAGCTCGTGGAGGTGCTTATTGAAAAAGAGATTTTTCCGGTATCTGTGCGTGCTGACTATGACCGTGAAAAGGTCCGCTGGCTCGATCGCGAAGGAGACTACGAGTCGTACATCATGGCGGTGGTTGGGGTTTTTATTAAGCACATAAAAGGTGTGCACTATGATGCGTTTACCGAGGCGGCACAAATGGTGGTGGATCGGTACCGCAATCGCACGTATGTGTTTAGCAAGGAACTCATCGCTGAGCTTAAAAAGGACGGCTATTATTTGCTCGCCATTTCGCATTCACCAAAAGGCATTCTTGACCTTTTTTGCAAGGAGCTGGGGTTTGATAAGGTGTATGGGAAGTTTTATGAGCTCGGACCCACAGACTGCTTTACTGGTCGCGTCGAGGATGAGCACGTGATTGCTAACAAGGCTGCGGTGCTCCGTCGTGCGGTAGAAAAAGATGGCCTGACCCTCGAGGGTTCGGTGGGTGTGGGCGACACAGAGAGCGACATTGCATTCCTCGAGCTCGTTGAGCGACCGATTTGTTTCAATCCCAACATGAAGCTCTACAAGTATGCCAAGAGAAATGGCTGGGAAGTGGTTGTCGAACGCAAGGACGTGGTGTACGAACTCAATAAAGGAAAATAACATGGAACAATTAAATACATTAAAAAATGAAGGTGCAAAATTAAAAGCAGAAGTGCGTGAAAAAACAGCGACGTATATCATGGGAGGCCTTGGGGTCGTTGTTGGCTTGGCATGGAACGAGGCGATTAAGGGTCTCATCGAATATTTTTTGCCATTCGCGGGTGCAGGAACCTTGGTTGCAAAGTTTGTATATGCGGTACTCCTCACTGTTATCATCGTGGTAGCTACGACCTACCTTTTTCGGACCCCCAAAGAGAGTGAGTAGTATTTAGGGGAGATTGTACCGCATCCCTGTTCCATGATATTGTATTAGGAGAACAAACGAAAGGAGGGCCATATGGTCTGCTACCACTGCCTCAAGGAAATTCATGGGTACTATATCCCTGTTCGGGATAATCTTGTAGAAATCTATTTTTGCAACGAAGGATGCTACGGCAATCACTATGCAAAAAAGAATAGAAAGAGCCCCAGTTTTCTTGGGGGCGACATTGGGCCGTTTGATAAAAAGGAGGACCCACCATCCTGAAGCCCGCGAATGTACACATTCGCGGGCTTTTATGTCGCAAAACTTGCCTATCGTAAGGTGGTGTGATATGTTGAAAAAAGATAAACTGAAAAGGAGATTATTGTGAAGCAAATCAAAAAGTTCTTTTGTGCTATCATTGCAGCGCTTGATGCTATCGTGTCCACAGACAAGTACGAGGACATCCTCTGCGGTTACCTGGACGACGACGCTCCTGACGAGCATGAACAGTGCCTGCAATAAAGAACCCCGTGTGACCATGTTGTCGCGCGGGGTTGTTGTTTTATGAAATGAGAGTATCAATAGGAACTTCAAGTGCGGTGAAAGCCGCATTTTTTCGTATCGTGCCGTCGTCGAGAATGAGAAAATACGGGAAGCCTCTTTGTTCAAGGCGCATGACGCCAAGGGTGGGGCCGAGAAGTATTGCCAGGGTCGCCTCGGTGTCGGCTTCTTCACAGGTGTGTGCAATAACCGTTGCGCTGGTGATACCACGCGTAGTGTTGCCATTTTGCATATTAATGAGATGGTGCCAAGGTTTACCCTGGTGCTCACCATGCGCTTGGTATACGCCCGATGTCGCCATGCCGGCATTTCGTATGCTCACGGCCGCCACAATCGCGCGAGGATTGCGCGGGTCTTGAATAGCAATGTTCCACGGCAAGCCTTTTTCAAATGTGCCACGGGTCAAAATATCGCCTCCCGCATTTATCATAAATCCCGGTATGCCGTCGAAAGCCTGCCCCGCAGCGCTTATTGCTATGCTTTTGACGAGACTTGCTGGCTCGAGGACCTGACCGGGGGCGAGGGTAATCTCGAGGTCTTGATTGTTAAATACAATACTCTCGTAGGTAGGGATGGTATCGGGCAGGATAAAATTTGCAGGGAGCCCGTATCCGTACGAGGCGAGGATGCTACCGACCGACGGATCAAAGGCGCCACTCGTTTCTTTGGAAAGCATGACGCATTCCTTGATTACCTGAAACATCTCGATGCTTACTTTTTGTGGTATACCATTGCTTGTATTTAAGCGATGAAGCTCACTCGTTTCTTTGAAGCGACTAAAGCGCTCGTCGTAGGAACTAAAAATTTTCTCTGCTTCGGCGGTGCGTATGTCGGCATCTTTGTCACTGATGCCGATGAATGTGCAATGCACAGCGATACCCATTGTGTGAAAGAGGCGATGTAAGATTTTATTTTCCATAGAGACAGGGCGACGAAATTAGTCGTCCCACTCTTCGCCCTCATCGTCATCGTCACCACGATACTGTAGAGGAACTGAAGGCTTGGGTCCTGGAGCGACAGCGCTCGACCCAGTAGATGCGGTGCCTGTGGTAATGGTCTGTCCCTGTGTTTTTGCTTGTGCTATTGCACTTTCGAGCGATGACTTGAAAGCAAGGCTTGTGTAGGTGGCGCCAGAAACACCCTGGATATTTGCTCCACCTGCTTTAATAGCTTGGTCGACGAGGTAAGACTCTGCGTAGATTGATGGTGGGGAATTGGGAACCTGAGGCATGGTCACACCAACAACTTTACCGTCTTTTACTTGGATAGCAGCGGTGACGTTGCCGTACGGCGTCTGATATGTTTTGCCAGTTATAGAAACCGTTGTACCAGCAACCATGGTCCCAGGAGTTCCTGCTGTGCCTTGGTCAGGTGTTGGGGTGAGTGGTGTTGGGGCTTCACCAAGTGTCGGTACTTTTTTTGCGCGGTTTACGCCGACGATAATAATACCCACAGACAGTGTCGAGAAAAAGAGAATAAAGAAACGTTGAAGATTTTTTTTGAAAGGGGTCATGTGATTATGCTACTTCAAATAATTCCTGAACCTTCGAGCGGGTGAATCTCCACCACCCAAGGAGAAGAAGGAGGTCACCGACGAAAAGCATGCCCAATATGGTTGCAAAGTGTAATACCTCGTGTTTGGCGGACTCTTCTGATTTTGCGAGGATGTAGTTGTTGTTTGGGTTTGCGTATGCGAGATATTCTTTGTCAGTCTTCATTTCATAAAAACCGGTGCGTTCAAGTTTGTCTACATGAAGAGCAAGGATGTCCTCGGGGAGATGAAGCTCCTTTGCAGGTTCAGCCGGGTCTACTTTGGGAAGTGTCTGCGACCATTGGACGAGTTCTTGGCGAATCTCGTTGCGCTCGATCCATTGTATGGAAAGAAATGCTAGAATATGAAGTACTGCAAATGCGAGGGCTAAAAAGACCCCGTACTGCCTCACGCGCAGAATCCCTTCGTAGATTGTTTCTTTTGAGTGTTCCATATGTGATAAGTATACCCCCACACCTATTTTTTGCATAGCACTTTTTGTCGAACGTTAGCGATTTGATAGTGCAAAAAATAGGTGTGGGGGTATACCCTGCTAGCCAAATTTTTGCACAAATATCTGCGCTTCCGGTACTCCTTCTTTTTTAAGGATGTTAAGGACACTCAAGGTCATCATGGGTACTCCGCAGATATAGATGTCAGACTTACGGAGAAGCTCTGTTTTGCCGCTAACTTGGTCAGTTACATAACCTCGGGCTCCTTGCCATAAGGGGTCGCTCGCCGAGAGGACGGGGATGAAATGAAAGTAAGGATTAGTACGCGCAATTTCCTCAAAATCACTTCTGAACGCAATATCAGATTCTTTTGGGGTACCAAGAATGAGCGTTGCTTCGAGACCCTCATTCAGTGCTTCTTCAACCATACGACGAAACGGTGCGACGCCGGTCGAGGTGGCAAAAAATATTTTTGAACGGCCAGTACCTGCACGATACGGGAAATCATCAAAAGGGCCATAACATTTTACTACTGTACCAACAGGAGTATCGGCAAAAAAACGTGCCCCTGCACCCCGTCCACCAAAGCTCACCAAAAGGGTGAATGAAGTAGTGTCCGCCGTCGCAACAGAGTATGCTCGGGGAACGACACCTGAAGTCATCGCTTGCACATAGCACCCGACGGGGAATTGTGTAGCAACGGGGGAAGGGAGGCTGATGGTGACTTTTTGAATGCGTGAGCCTATGAGCTCGGTTGCGGTAATAGTGCCCTCGAAATGAGGTGCTTCGGTGAACCAGTTCTTGATGATACTAAAAAAAGACATGGAAATTAAATTGGAAGATGGCGAGGAGGAAATGCACAAAGAGAAACCCCATCGTGAGCCAGCCGAACCAGTGATGGAGCGGGGTGAGGGGGATCTGCCACTTCATAAAAATATTCCAGTTGTATTGTTTGACGAGCGCGGTAACGAGGAGGAGGAGAAAAAATACCCCTCCCAAAATACCCGTCCACCAAACGAGGTCATTACCGAGAAATGTGGTTGCAATTTGCCCTGACATAATGACAAGAATAGCACGGGGAACGGAAAGAAAAAAGCGACACCAGGGGTGCCGCTTAAAGGTCGTGTGCGGGGATTCCGCGGGTTAGGTTTGCTTCTTGTTCTGCTGCGTCGGCGAGAACTTCATCTCGTGGGCGGCCGAACAAAAGATCTAACTGCTTGGGTATTTTCACCTTGCTTGGCTTGCGTTTTTTTCGTTTGCCAAGCATGCTTCCAACTTCACGGCGAGTAGTTGTCCAGTCAAGGTGTTTGTAGTTCTGCATTACCGCCGAGAATGCTGCATCAAATGTGCAGTTGTTTTCACGAAGTACTGTGGATACGGCATCTGCTACCGTGCGATAGATGTCGGGCATGACACCCTCCTATAAAGAATTGACTATATATATGATAGCACCTTTTTGTGAAAAAGTCAAGGGCTAGAAAAGCCCATATGGTAAGGGTTTTATATAAAAACAGCAGGGTTTTTAGGCCCTGCTGTGCTTAAGAGAACAATATGACTTGGTGCGATCCATGAAACGGATGCCCTTTTTCTTTTCGCGGAACATCGAGCTCCCATCTGCCGGTTTTGTTGTAGCTAAGCGATGGGATACCGCCGCTACACATTTCTTCAACAGGACAGCCAGATTTGATACCCTTGACCTTGTCGCATTTTGTGCATAATTTATTTCCAAGAAACCAGAGTGCGTGAGACAGGTCGAGCGGCTTGATATCAAGCTCGTAACAGAGCTCACTCAGGCGGACACGAATGAATTCGGCAATCTCTGCTGCATCCATCGTTCCTGCACCCGTAACGACATTAGAAGAAATAAAAATGCGTTGAACATGCAAGTCCACCGGGAATGCACCACGGATATGAGGCATAACTCCCAGCTCCTCGTAAAAGATAGAGAGAAGGCTGAAAAGCTTCGGTCCATATCCAGGGAAGAGCATGGTGCCTTTCGGACCTTTTTTGAGTTTCATCACGCCATCTATGGTCACTCCTTTTGTGAATATGGTAAGTGGATTTCCCTCATACATCTGAAAGAGTTCACCCGCAACGCGAGGCCAGTTTTTTGCTACCTGCGATGGATGAACAAAACCAACTTCCTTGAACACTGCATAAAGTTCCTTTTCCGAAAGATTAGCTGCAGCTCCAGAAAAAAGATGTAGCTTTTTCTCGTAGAGATCTACTGCCTGTTTGAATCCCATTTCGCTAAGAGAACGATACGTGAGCATTGTTGCAAAAAAGAGAAACAAGACATGCTCGGGAGATCCTTTTGCAACACCCGAAGGAAGATACTTGTGCTGCGGTGCATCGCCATTCATTGCATGCACATTTTTAAAAAGGTGCGTGTGTGTCTGGTATGCAGCATGAAACCCAAGTACAAGGCTTCGGGCCTTTCCTTCGTCCCAGGTGAGTTTGAGAGCCATACAACCTCCTTACATTTTTGGGGGAATGAACTCAAAGACCAGATAGCCTTTTTGTTCACGCTCTGTTTTTACACGAATAGATCCGTCAGTAAAGCGCACCTTGTTAGGGTACTCTTTAAACAGCTGGTCAAAGTAATGGACTTTCTCAAAATCAACAAGCTTGAAAAGCTCGGCGATATCGCGAAAGAGAACCTGCTTTTGTATTCGTTTCTCAAGAAATGAAAAATGATACGGTGGAACAGGATTGTCTTTTAGTGAGTCAATTACTTTTCTTACCGAGGTCATGCGTTTAAGTGCATTATCAGGATAGACTACATATTTCAGCGGTCGAAGCACGTCGTTGATGAACTTTGACCGGTCTGCAAGGTTATCCCGATGTCGCCTGTCTGCACGAAGAACTGCCGCAAATAATGCCTGGTCTGCGTACGAACATGAGAAACAAACTCCTCGTTCGTATGTTTTCCAGGTGTCGCCAACAGGGACGACCCATGGTTCGGTTGATTTCCAACGTTCTATAACCCGCGTTGCTTCTGCTGTAATGATGTCATTAAGGAACGGAGCAAGGTTGCCAAATTGTTCCGCAGTGAGGTCGCCCCCCTTTGTGCGGTACCTGAGATTTAGCCTTTTTTCTGCATAACCCATAGGGGCGTTTGCTGAACGATAAGGTTTTGTGCGCCAGATGCCGATTTCCATGAGAACAGCCTCTGGAAAGAGTGTATCGTTGATAACGCTCTCACCAATTATGGCAATGATGTTCAAACCATAGGACTCCTTTTTTGAATACGAGATGGGTAAGCCGTGTTTGTCGATGACAATCACGAAGCGCGCATGATTTTTAATCATAGCAACACTGCGGTCCAGCATTCGTTGGACCGTTTTGGGATTAGGGTGGTCCATGGGAACCTCCTCAGAATTTTTAAGAACAACTAACCTGCCGTTAAAGTATCACGATTTCAGTGGACAGTCAACACATGAAAAGAAATTTTTTGCGCGAGAGATTTCTTATGGTAAGATGAGTGCACACGAAATTAATTTTTGCGTCGCGCTTTAATGGACACTGCGCGACGTGATTTTGCAAAATCACATAATGTCACAGCAACCACCCAACCAAATGTACCAGAACGCAATCTTTTGGATTGAAGTTGAAAAGATCAAACCGAACCCATTTCAACCGCGTAAAGAGTTTGACGAACACAAACTCCGCGACCTCGCGGACTCTATCAAGCAGTATGGTATTTTGCAGCCGCTTGTCGTTACGCGTCGTGAAATCGAAAAGCCTGAAGGGGGGCTTGCGGTTGAGTATGAATTGATTGCCGGAGAGCGTCGCTTGCGTGCATCAAAGCTTGCAGGACTCACTCAGGTACCGGTGCTCATTCGTATCGGCGAGGAAGGCAGGGAAGAAGAAGACCGCATCAAGCTCGAGCTCGCTATTATCGAAAACCTTCAGCGCGAGGACTTGAATCCGGTTGATCGCGCCAAGGCGTTCCAACGCCTCGTTGATGATTTTGGTTTCAAGCATGTGCAGATTGCACAAAAGGTGGGCAAGAGTCGTGAGTATGTTTCAAACACGTTGCGTCTCCTAGGTCTTCCTGAAGAAATGCTTACTGCACTCTCAGAGCGCCGTATCAACGAAGGTCACTCACGCCCCCTCCTTATGTTGAACGACCGCAAGGAAGAGCAGATGACGCTGTTTAAGGAGATTATTTTCAAGAAGCTCAATGTACGCGAGGCAGAGCGTATCGCACGCCGTATCGCCGTGGACAAGGTCCGCAAGCCAGAGCGTGGGTTTGATCCTGAAATGATGGAGTTTGAACAGGAGCTCACCGAGCGTCTCGGTACGCGCGTACAGATTGAAAAGCGCGAAGTGGGCGGTAAGATTGTTATTGACTTCTTTTCAAACGATGATGTCCGCAACTTCCTCAAGCGTTTGCACGCAGAGCTTGAGAATTCAGTCGAAGGTCAAAAGTCAAAAGTCGAAAGCGGGATACCTCTCGGCGAGACAGCCGAAGAAGCGGCACAGCCCGCAGAGATTGGAGAGCTTGCAGAAGCCGACGAAGAAAAGATGATGGAGGAACCCGAAGAAGACCTCTACAACGTAAAGAATTTCTCACTGTAAAAATGTCAAAATTTAAAAATATCTTCCTAGTATTTTTTTTGATAATACTCGGCTTTACTATTTTGTCGAGTGTTTTTGATCTATCTGGTAAACGTGCAGCAATACGTGAGTGCAAGATACACCCGTGGAAATGTAATCAATAAAATTAACCCACGCATTTAACCTTGGAGCGAGGCAAGTCCTTTTTAGGGGGTTGAGAGCGTGGCGACGCGAACACTTCAGGATTTTTTAAGCTTCAAAAAATCCGTACCCTAAAAAGGAGCTTGCCGAGCGGACTATTTCTTTTTCCCAAAAAACTTTTGTGCGAGGAGTTCGACGGGGCTGTTTTTGTCGAGGTAGGATTTTATGTGACGCTTTGCCATCGTAGTCTTTGCATAGTCAAGCCACTTGCGCTTTGGGGTTGCACTTTCTTTGGTCTCAATATCAACAATGTCGCCGTTTTTGAGTTTGGTGTCGAGTGATACGAGCTTGCCATTTATTTTGGTACCGGCAATATGGTTGCCGATGTCGGAGTGAATGGCATACGCAAAGTCAATCGGTGTAGACTCTTCGGGAAGGTCGATGATGTCACCCTTGGGGGTAAAGGCAAATACACGCTCACGAAAGAAGTCCATTTTGAGGTCCTCGAGGAATTCATCGGACTTGGCAACATCGCCTTGCCATTTGGCAACCTCTTTGAGCCATGCGGTATTTTTTTCAAGGTCACCACTATTGGAGCCTTTTTCTTTGTACGCCAAATGTGAAGCAATCCCGTACTGTGCTTCCTCGTGCATTTCAGGGGTGCGTATCTGTATCTCTATGATACCGCCGTCACCGCGGAAAATGGTGGTGTGGAGCGAACGGTAGCCATTAGGTTTGGGTACCGCGATATAGTCCTTTACACGGCCAGGAACGGGACGCCAGTGTTTGTGAATGATACCGAGCGCTTTGTAGCAGTCGTCAATGGATTTTACGATGACGCGTACGGCGAGAATATCGTAGACTTTATCAGCATCCATGTCCTTGCGGGCGAGTTTGTGCCAGAGGCTGTATAGTGTTTTAACGCGGTAGTCGACCTTTGCCGTTTTGATGCCGTTATCCACGAGCTCTCTCTGGAGAGAGTGATGAATTTTTTCGGCATATTTTTCATCAACAACCCGTTTCTTTTTTATGATAGCGAGAACTTTTTCGTAGTCCTCGGGATAGGCGTAGGGGAAGGCTGCATCTTCAAAAATACTTTTCCATTTACCCATACCAAAGCGATCGGCGAGGCGCGAGTGAATCTCGAGGGTCTCAAGGGCAATACGCTTTCTCTTTGCCTCTGGCACGTGCTCAAGGGTTTGAATATTATGGAGACGGTCAGCGAGTTTAATGAGAAGCACGCGGATATCCTGCGATACGGCAATAAAAAATTTGCGAAGGCTCTCGACGTGACGCTCAACACCGCGGTACTTCAATTTACCTAATTTGGTGACCCCTTCAACAAGTATGCGCACTTCTTTACTAAACTCTTGCTCGATAGTTTTTGGCGGCACATCGGCGTCTTCTATGGTGTCATGGAGGAGTCCTGCGGCGATGGTGGTCGCATCAACGTGAATGCCCGCAAGGGTGTAGCCTACGTGTGCCACATGGTTAAAATACGGCTCACCTGAGTAGCGTTTTTGCTCCGCGTGTGCCTTTTCAGCGAACGCGTACGCTTTTTCAATGAGCGCCTTGTCTTCTTTTGTTGGCGATTTCATCAGGGCGATGATTTCTTTTGCGCTGGGGTAGGGAGGATGACTCATCTATCCATAGTAGGCGAAGAATGACTGAAAAGCAAATACCGCATACAAACAACGTTTGTATGCGGTATGAAAAAATCATGTGCTATAGCCGAATATTCGGTAGATTACGTCTCGACGGACTGTATAGCAAGCTCCATAATCACCGTTTTTGAATACCATCCTTTTTTTAATATCGGGTTCCCTGTTACATTGATCGCATGCATGCGTATCCCCCTTGTTTGCTCTTTTGGCAAGGTCTATCAAACGACGAGCTTCTGCGAGTTGTTCGGGGTCGGCGCGCCACAGGATGAACGTCATCGCAATGGCAAACACCAGAAGGAACATCCCAAACAGTATAAGAAACGCCGCGAGGTTAAACTTTATAACAAACAGATAATCAAACATAAAACCTCCTCAGTCAATTTTTAGGGTGTCGAGATATTTTTGAACTTCATGGTGAAAATTTTCTCGCATCGTTACGGCGCGTGCTTGTGAATCGTCAGACGTGTTGGGGTCAAAATCAAACCCCACATGCAGGCAGTCTTTTCCCATGACAGGACGGAGAAAAAGTTTCGAGTGATGAGTCAAAGAAGATCCGAAGCGGAATTCGCACCAAAGGTGATTCGATAAGTCCACCCAGATGAATTCAATAGTGCCCCGCGGGTCAGCGCTCGTCTCGCAGGGATTTCTTATTTCCGCAACATCGCCGTAGATTTTTAAGATGCTAACGAATACTTCCTCGGTGAACTTTTCAAGTGGTATTGAAGGTAATGTATGGCGCACGATGACCTCCTTTGGCTAAATATAAATAACTTCTAAGTGAACACTACAATTTTTGAGCCTTTTGTCAACCTGCATGTTCTGAATCAAAATAAAATCCCCGCAATACTTTGCGGGGATTTGAAAGGAACACATTAGCTAGCATCATGGAAAGAGAAAAAGAAAGTTAATCCATCCTGGTCGAGTTCCTCGGTCGTTTTGACCATACGTCCATAGTTGGAGTAAAGCGGCCCAATAATACCCGGAACCAAAGGGCCTTTTGAGGCTGGCTCGAGAGCAGCATTTTTCTCGTCAAAGGATGCCATCCATTGGTCGCTCAAAGGAATACGCATCTGTTTCTTGTTCAACTCTGCCTGGGCGTTGATAATAAGCATAGAGCCAACCTCTCCAAGAAATAATGCGCCGCTACTTCTGAGAACGTTAATGCAGTCCCGAATTGGTAGATGGTGACCGTTCATAATGAGGTCAACCTTGAGCTTTTGTCCGGGGGTGAGTTTTTGCACGGCAATGTTTTTGTCGGACGAGTATTTTGTGCGCAGCTCGTCGATATCATTGGGTACAAAAATATCAAAAGTATGAAGGATGCCGATGCCCTTGTTACTGAGTTGAATCCTTGGAGGGGTAACCAGCGAAGCAAGATTTTGTTTGAGGTCCCCCTGATTGTCTGTCCATCTGAGCGCCGTGACTTTATCCATGCCGTCTTCGGGGCGAGGTAGCTGTTGAAGAACCGCAACCTGTAGTGCAATAAACCAGCCAGGGACCTGTTTTGGAGGTAAGGGTGTTCTATCATTCATGATAGCTGTTCCTTTTTGAAGGTACTACGATTCCAGTTCTGCTGGACCAGTCGCAACCGTGTTGCTTGCTATCTGCACTCTGCCATAAACCTAGAATAGACGCAAGGGTGCAATTATTCTGGCTTATTGAGTTTATGTGGATTATGGTTTGGACAAAGTTTATCTGAGCAGCGTTCTGGAATCGTTTTTGTACCTTCCATCATGAGGGCTCCGCAGGGGGTTGTGCCATCTGCTTTGGGGTACGTACAGAAATTCCCGGTAGGCTTTGCCTTGATAGCGTTCTTGCAGTCAGGGTAGTCGGTACAGCTATAAAAAATACCAAAGCGGCCTTTGCGTTCGGTCATAAAACCTTTTTTACACATAGGGCAGGGGACGCCCGTATGATTGAGGAGGGCTGCGGTGTCGTCCTTTTTAATGTGCTTACATTTAGGGTAGCTGCCACAGGCAATGAAGCGCCCAAAACGCCCTTCACGCTCAACGAGGTTTGCTTTGCCACACTTTGGGCAGAGCTCCCCCGTATCGCGCGGACCAGCGAGCTCGAGTCCTTCAATAGTGCGTGCGCCATCGCAATCAGGATATTTTTTACACGAAAGGAATTTACCGGTGCGACCAAGCTTGATGATCATCGAACTGTTACACTTGGGGCACTTGTGCTGAGGGTCTGCGTCACCAAGGGTGGTGATCTTGTCGAGCTTGTCTTTTGCTTTTACCTCTTTTGTAAACGGTCCGTAAAATTCTTTGAGGGTTTTAACATAATCACGTTCGCCGTTGGCGATGTCATCAAGTTTATTTTCCATCTCTGCGGTAAAAGTATCCGAGATGTAGTTTGCAAAATTTTCCTCGAGGAACGAGCTCACCACGTCACCCGTATCGGTTGGTTTGAGCGCTTTGCCTTCTTTAATAACATACCCACGGTCGATGATGGTCTTGATAATAGACGCGTATGTAGAAGGGCGACCAATGTCACGTTTCTCGAGCTCTTTCACAAGGCCTGCCTCAGAGTAGCGTGATGGTGGCTCCGTGAACTTCGCTTCATCGGTAAGACTAAGGAGAATAAGTGGCTCGCCTTCAGAAACCTTGGGGAGCTGTACATCCTCACCACGCGAGTCAGGATCAGCCGCAAGCCAGCCGGGAAGAATAACGCGTGAACCCGTGACGGAAAAGTTTGGTATCAAGTTTTCTCGCACGTTTGCAAGAATCGTTGTCCTTGCAAGTTTAGCATCGATCATTTGTGATGCAATGGTGCGTGCCCAAATAAGTTTGTAAAGTTTTTGCTCCTCAGGGTTGATGCCTAGATTGTCCTTGCTCATATCGGTAGGGCGGATAGCCTCATGCGCCTCTTGAGCATTTTTACTTTTTGTTTTAAAGACGCGCGCTTCAGCCGATGCTGCCCCGTAACGCTTGGCAATCTCGGCGATGGCAGCCTTTTGTGCATCAAGAGAAAGCACCGTGCTGTCGGTACGCATATAGGTGATAAAACCTTTTTCGTAGAGTTTTTGCGCGATACCCATCGTACGTGATGGCGCAAAGCCAAAACGCGAAGAGCCTGCCTGTTGCAGAGTAGAGGTAATGAAGGGCGCCTTTGGGGTACGGCTCACCTCGCTTTCTTTTACTTCGCGCACAACCCACTGATTGGCACGGCCAACTTTGAGAATATTTTTTACGACTAATTCATCGCGTGGTTCTTCTACACAAGAAAGTTCGAGCTCGGCGTTGCCTTGCGTTTTTACTTTTGCAGTGAGCGTCCAGTATGCCTCAGGAATAAATGCGCGAATCTCGCGTTCGCGCTCCATAATGATGCGGAGCGCGGGGGACTGCACGCGACCAGCAGAAAGGCCATAGCGAACTTTTTTCCAAATGAGGCCTGAGAGGTCATAGCCCACGAGACGATCAAGGACACGACGCGCCTCCTGCGCGATACGCAAGTTCTCATCTATCACACGCGGATGCTTGAGCGCCTCTTCGATAGCGCCCTTGGTAATCTCATGAAAGACAATACGCTTTGGTTTCTTTAAGCCGCAAGCCTCCTTGATATGCCACGCAATAGCCTCTCCTTCACGGTCGGGGTCGGTGGCGAGTAGGACCTCGCTTGCCTTTTTTGCGAGACTGTCAATCTCGGATATTACCTCAGCCTTACCTTTTGAAATTTCATAAAAAGGGACGAATCCCGCAGGGATGTCGATTGCCTTTTTGTTGCTTTTAGGGAGGTCGCGGACGTGCCCGACGCTCGCCTTAACGATGTATCCATCGCCAAGGTATTTGCCGATAGTCTTTGCTTTTGAGGGCGACTCGACAATGAGTAATTTGTATTGTTTAACAGCCATTAAGGTACAGTAGTACTATATAGTAGTATATTTTGCAAACTAAGGGGGTGTGGAAAAGTAATTTATCGGGACACTCCTGCAACAGAAAACGCCTACAATAAAGTAGGCGTTAAACTTGGGTTCTTGTTGGTTATTAGCGACGTAGAGCGAGAGAAATGGAACAGTAATCTTTTCCATTTTCGAGCCGAGGAGCTAATATAGGCCTATATTATGGTTGTGATGCTTTTTTGTAGCGATTGAACTCGTCGCGGGTCATCCCCATCTTGAGTCCGACTTCAGTGAGAGCTTTTTCAATAACCGCCAGATCTTCTGGTGGATTATCGCGCTTTGACAAAATCTCGTAGAGTTTCTCCTTGCGAAGCAAAGCGAGGTCGCGGACAGTTTTTATGCCGTTTTCTCTCATGTGCGAGCAAAGGTTGGGTCCGATATTAAGCATTGTGCGTGTTGACGGTTGATACCCATCATTGAGCCCTTGTTTAATAACATCTGCAGTACCAGGCTGTTTTTGAAGCAATCTTGCAATCATAAATTATCCCTTATTTTATTGTCTAAATGTACAAAACGCACTCTTTGTGCGTCGAGGTGAATTATAGCATAAAACCTTAAAAACGCCAAACACCCTATAGAATACGCATAATTTTACCCATTTTCTCGCAAACCACGCCTTTAATCTCGAGAATAGTGAGGGTTGAGAGGGTTGAGGCAGATGGAAGAGATACGGCCGAGAGAATATCTTCGCGAGACATAGGTTCATCTAATAGTATGAGAATCGCTTGCTCATCGGGGCTGTAGAGGGTGAGGTCGAGAGGTTCTTGTTTTGTGTCGGGGCCGAATGCTTGCTCTACAAGGCCGAGCTCTTCAAGGAGGTCCTGTGCACTCGTGATGGGGGTCGCGCCTTGGCGGATGAGTTTGTTGGTGCCCTTTGATGACGCCGAAAAAATAGAGCCGGGAACAGCGAAGACATTTCTGTTGTAGTCGACCGCGAGACGCGCGGTGATGAGGGTGCCGGATTTTTCTTCGGCTTCGATAACGAGCGTACTTTGTGAGATGCCTGCCATAATGCGGTTGCGCTGAGGAAATGTCCACGGTGCAGCGCGGAGGTCGGGGGCAAACTCAGAAAGGAGTGCACCACCGTTCTCGATAATCTCGCGCGCGAGGGCGAGATTGGATCGCGGATAGATGACACTACTGTCGAGCCCTGAGCCAGGAATAGCGACCGTAGGGAGGCCGGCGTCGAGTGCCACACGATGGGCGATAGCGTCGATACCCATGGCGAGGCCGGAGACGATGCATATAGGATAGCCAGCGAGCCCACCGATGATACGCTCGACTGCTTCACGACCATAATTCGTAAATTTTCGTGAACCGACGACCGCGAGATAGTAAAATTGTGTAGGATCGGGGAGCGTACCGCGCACGTAGAGTGTTTCAGGTGGCTGGGGGATTTCAAGGAGCGCGAGAGGGAAGTCCTCGGGTGCGAGCTCCTGAATTCCTTTTGGTGTGCTGTTCATATTTTACTCATTCTATCACGTCTGGTATACTCATAGCTATATGTTAGACATCAAATTCATCCGCGAAAATAAAGACCTCGTTGCCGCCGGCGCCACGAAAAAACACATTGATTTCAATGTTGACGAGCTCCTCGCAGTTGACGACACTCGTCGAGCCCTCCTTTTAGAAGTAGAGGCAATGCGGGGTAAGCAAAACGAGACTGCTTCGGCGGTTGCGCGTGCGAGCGACCAGACAGAGCGCGAGCGGATGATTACCGCTTCAAAGCTCGTCAAAGAGGAGCTCCAGAAAAAAGAGGAGGAGCTTGGGGAGGTAATGAAAAAGTGGCAGCTTATGATGCTCAGTGTTCCCAACATTCCTGATATGTCGGTGCCCGAAGGTTCAGATGATGCGGATAATGCAGAAATAAAAACATGGGGCGACATACCACAGTTTTCTTTTACGCCCAAGGGTCAGATGGAGCTCCTCGAGATGCACGATATGGCGGACTTTGAGCGTGGCACCAAGATTGCTGGTTTTCGTGGTTACGTGTTAAAGAACGATGGGGCGCGCCTCATCTTTGCTCTTTCACAGTTTGTATTGAACGAGCTTTGTGCAGAGGGCTTCACGCCGATGATCGTGCCATCACTCGTGCGTCGCGAGTCGCTTCTCGGTACCGGCTTCCTTCCTCAAGGCGAACCTGATCTCTATAAAACACAGGACGGCGATTTTCTTGCAGGCACTGCCGAGGTGGCGACGATGGGTTACCATATGGACGAGGTGCTTCCTCTTGAAGAACTTCCTAAAAAATATATTTCATTCTCATCAGCATTTCGTCGCGAAGCGGGCAGTCACAGTAAAGACGTCAAAGGCCTCATTCGCGTGCACGAGTTTTACAAATGGGAGCAGGTCATTCTCTGCGAGGCGAGCCACGAGGAGAGTGTGAAGTATCACGAGTTCCTCCTTCAGATGTCGGAGCGTTTGATGCAAAAGCTCAAGATTCCTTACCATGTCGTCCTCAACTGCGGTGGCGACCTCGGTCTCGGTCAGGTGAAAAAATACGACATCGAGGCATGGGTGCCTTCCGAGGGTAAGTATCGCGAGACACACTCAGCATCGTACTTCCACGACTTTCAGACACGCCGTTTGAATATTCGCTATCGTGACAAGGAGGGCAAGATGCATTTTGCGCATTCACTCAACAATACCGCAATAGCTACACCGCGTATTCTTGTACCTCTGCTAGAAAACTACCAGAACGCTGATGGGACAATCACCGTTCCCGAGGTCCTGCGTCCCTACATGGGCAAGGACATCATCGGGTAGCACTGCTTCTCATTTTTTAATATGGCAAAAATCGCCTCTATTATTACAGGGCTTCGTGAGCACGGCAGGCTCTGGTTTATGCGCGGGATAGCAGTGCTCATCCTCGCGTTTTTATTTTTTATTGCTATTGGCGGTATTTCGCAAAATGATAAGTGGAAGATAACACGCGTAGAGGTCGTAGGCACACAAACCGTCGACAGCGACACCGTCGAGGCTCTCGTGCGTGAAAAACTCAAAGGTAATTATTATATAGCGTATGCACGTGAGAACAGTCAGATTTTTCCGAGCCGCGAGATTGAAGAGGGATTGTTGAATGTGTTTCCCCGCCTTGCGAGTGCTTATGTAGAACGGATAGACGCACACACTATCTCGGTAAAGGTCTCCGAGCGTAAACCGTATGCACTGTGGTGTGGTGAGGTGTACTCGCCCGACATACGCGAGCTCATAGGTTGTTTTTTTGTCGATAATACCGGTTTTGTATTTGATCGTGCCCCGACTTTTTCTGAGGGTGTATATCTCGAAATATATGGTGCCCTTTTGGGGGCGAGCGAGGAAGGAATACTTCGCGCCCACATTCCACCAGCACAATTCATTCTTACTCACACGTTGGTTTCCTCTCTCATGCGCGAACTCGGTGACCCGCTGCGCATCATAATGAAGCCAGAAGGTGAAATGGTGGTAACGATGAAAAAGAGTGATAAATACCCGATGCTTGCTGGTGTCGAACTTCGCTTCAAAGATACTGCCAGCGCAGAAACGATTATGAAAAATCTCCTTGCCGCGCTTCCCGTACAATTTCCTCCTGATGTCACCCCGAAAAAGAAACTCCTCTACATAGATATGCGCTTCGGTAACAAAATATTTTTTGGGTTTGAAAATTAGATTGCCTAGCATTACAACTAACATGTATTCTTAGCTATAGCTAAGAATACATGTTAGTTGTTTTTAATGCATAATATTTTGTGCTAGAGTGCAATTCAATGAAGAAGGCAAAGGAACAAACAAACAACGACGGACCTGTGATGGGTTTTTGGGCGGATCTCAAGAAGCCCTTTTTCGTCTTGGCGCCGATGGCCGATGTGACTGACGCGGCATTTCGCCAGATGATTGCAAAGTACAGCCGTCACGGGGAGCCGGGGGGTGGTCCTGATGTATTTTGGACTGAGTTTGTTTCTGCGGATGGGCTTTGCTCGCAGGGGCGCGAAGTGCTTTTGCGTGACCTCGCTTTCACGGAGCGCGAGCATCCTATTGTGGCGCAGATTTTTGGTTCACATCCTGAGCACATGCGCCAGACGGCCGCGCTCGTCAAGGAGCTGGGCTTTGACGGTATCGATATCAATATGGGTTGCCCTGACAAAAGCATCGAGAAGCAAGGAGCCGGCGCTGCACATATTAAAGACCCAAAGCTTGCACAGGAGGTCATTCGTGCGGTGATGGAGGGCGCAGGGGGTTTGCCAGTCTCGGTCAAAACGCGTGTAGGCTACAACAAAGAAGATCTCGAAGGATGGCTCGGTGCCATCCTTGAAACAAAGCCCGCGGTCATTACAGTGCACGCACGTACCAGGAAGGAGCTCTCTCTCGTACCTGCGCGATGGGAGCTGGTGAAGCGCGCAAAGGAGCTCGCAGAGGGGACAGGGACGCTCATCATCGGTAACGGTGATGTGCAGGATCTTGCTGACGCACAAGCAAAGGCTGATGCTTCGGGTGCTGACGGGGTGATGATTGGTCGTGGCGTGTTTGGTACACCGTGGCTCTTTGACCGTGCTCGTACAACACCGCCCACCCTCGCAGAAAAGTTTGAGATTATGATTGAGCACACGCATCTCTACGAAAAACTTCTCGGCGACATCAAAAACTTCGCCATTATGAAAAAACACTACAAGGCGTACGTAAACGGCTTTGACGGAGCAAAGGAACTCCGCGTGCAGCTTATGGACGCCAAGAATGCCGATGAGATTGAGGGTATTGCTCGTGAATTTTTGAAAACTCACAACATTGACAATTAGTACCAAAAGGTGCTATAATGTGCGTAGATAATTACTCTGGAGTAGAGAATGAACATTTGCAAAGCACTTGCGCAATACCAGGTAATAGAAAGCTTGAATGCTAAAAGGGTGGTGGTTGCTTACCTTGAATCTCTTTTGAAAAAAGGTGGATTACCGCATCAAAGTTTGGTTTTCCTCAACACCGAGATCGATCAGCTTTCGCGCGAGATCGAGATCCTGAACCGTGCGCTTGGCTACTACCGGAAACCGAGTATTTCGGTACGTGCCTAGCCTTAAAACCCCCGCAAAACATTGCAGGGGGTTTTATTTTTGAACCGCATACTTTTTTGCTATACTAGGGAAATGTCAGAAGTAACTCTCTACCGCAAATATCGCCCACAGTCGTTTGACGAGGTCATTGGCCAGGATGCGGTGGTGGCAACACTCAAGGGCGCACTCCAAAATGATTCTATCGCGCATGCGTACCTTTTTTCTGGTTCGCGCGGTACGGGCAAGACTTCCATTGCTCGCATCTTTGCCCGCGAGATTGGTTCGTCGGATAATGACACCTACGAGATTGATGCAGCGTCCAACCGTGGTGTTGATGATATTCGCGCCCTCCGCGATGCGGTACACACCTTGCCGTTCGATTCGAAATTTAAAGTGTACATTGTGGACGAGGTGCACATGCTGACCAAGGAGGCATTCAACGCACTCTTGAAGACCCTTGAGGAGCCCCCAAAGCATGTCATCTTTATCCTCGCGACGACTGAGGAGGAAAAGCTCCCCGAGACTATTGTCTCGCGCTGTCAGTCGTTCCGTTTCAAGCGCCCTTCGCACGCGACATTACAAAAGCTCGTCGAGACCGTTTCAAAAAAAGAGGGCTACAAACTCGAGCCGTCATCGTCGGACCTCATTGCGCTCCTCGGTGACGGATCATTCCGTGACACGCTCGGTACGCTTCAAAAAGTCATCGCTGCGTCAACGGATAAAAAAATAACACCCGAAGAAGTTGCGGTAACCCTCGGTGCGCCAAGCACGCGCATGGTCAATGATTTTATTCTCGCCATCACCGAGCGTGATTTTGCCAAGGGGGCGCAAGTCCTTGCGCAAGCGAGTGAAACAATAGGGGATATGAAGATTTTCCTCGACCTCGTCGTACGCAAAGTGCGCTTTGTTCTCATCCTACGCTTTGCAACAGCGATGAAGGCCGAGGTGCGTGAGAATTCATCAGAGGAGGATTTTGTGTTCCTCGAGAAGCTCTCCAAAGAAGCTGGCAAAACCCTCGCGTCCAAGGAGCTCGTAGCGCTCCTTGGCGCCTACGCCGACCTCCGCACAGCGGCTATCCCGACGCTTCCTCTTGAACTTGCACTCCTGCGTGTCATTGGGGAATAGCGTTGCCGAAGTATCTCTTTTGGTGTATTCTGCACAAGTGCTGTTTTAAATATTGGGGAATCGTCTAATGGTAGGACAGCGGCCTTTGAAGCCGTCAATCTTGGTTCGATCCCAAGTTCCCCAGTTTTGTAAATAAAAAGCACCCTTGTCATGAGGGTGCTTTTTATTTACAACGGTTGAAGAACTTGGGATTGAACCGCGGGCCGCAGTCCTCGAAGAGAGGACGTAGGTTTCGAGCTCAGCAGAGCGAGAGGCGATCCTGAATCAGCAGATTCTGAATTACAAAATTCACGGCTTGGCCGCAGACTCTTGGACCAAGTTCCCCAGTCAGAGAATTTGGTATAATACAGTGAGTGAAGACACTCGCTCAAAATAATCTCATAAAACAAAAGGTGATTTTCCATATTGATGGAGATGCGTTTTTTGTGGGGGTGGAGGTCGCAAAGGACCCGACGCTAAAGGGTCTGCCGGTGGTGACGGGCGAGGAGCGGGGATTGTATCGGCGCTGTCGTACGAAGCAAAAGCGCTCGGCATCATTCGCGGTATGCCGATATTCAAAGTCAAAAGAGACTTCCCGAGCGTCATCATTCTGCCAGGAGACTACAAGTCATATGCACTTTATTCGAGCAAGATGTTTGATATTGTGCGCAGGTATGCCGATGATGTCGAGGAATATAGTATTGATGAATGCTTTGCCGATCTCACGGGACTCGAGCCACCACTCAAGATGACCTATCTGCAAATGGCGGAGCGTATTAAAAAAGAAGTAAACGAAGAGCTCGGGCTCTCGGTGTCGATTGGTCTCGCGCCAACAAAAGTGCTTGCCAAGGTTGCATCCAACTGGGTCAAGCCAAATGGTCTGACCGTCATCGAGACAAGTACGGCGCCGGATTTCCTCACAAAGACACCAATCAAGAAAGTTTGGGGCATTGGACCCAAAACAGCAGAGTTTCTCACCAAGAGGGCCGTGTATACTGCCAAAGATTTTAGTATGAAAGATATTTCTTGGGTCAGACAAAATCTCTCAAAACCCTACGAAGCTATCTGGCGCGAGTTGGGCGGCGAGTCGGTTATGGAGGTAGACCCAGAGGTTAAAACAGTTTACTCGTCCATACAAAAGACGCTAACATTTCACCCCGCGACCAATGACAAAACATTTCTCTGGTCGCAGCTTTCAAAAAACATAGAGGACGCCTGCAAAAAAGCGCGACACTATGAATTGGTGCCCAAGAAAATCTCTATTTTTCTGAAGACACAAAATTTCAAAATCGTAACGTGTTCGATACCACTTTCCGTACCTTCAAATTCCCCCGAGATTCTCATGGCGCTCGCGCATGCGGAGCTTGAAAAAATACATACAGGAGGCGTTCTGTACCGCACCACAGGAGTAACCCTCCACGACCTTGTTCCCGGACATGCTTCACAGGCGGATTTGTTCGGTGGGACGATCAAGGCCGACAAGTTTGATGCCATCCACAAACGCATTGATACACTAGAAGACAAACTCGGCAAGCGCGTGGTGTACCTCGCTTCAACTCACACCGCCCTCAAACACAAAACAAAAGGCACCGAGTCCGATGATTTGGATAGGGATTTGTTGTTTCTTTAAATAACATCCACAAATTAGCAAAATAACACTGAAAATAAGCCTTATTTTGCTGGTTGACAATTAGTTGACAATTAAAAAGCATTGGTTTACAATTGGTTTACAATATGCTGAACAAGGAAAAGATACTCAAGATAGCAAAACAGAAAGGGCTTCTTAAAAGTGCCTATTTTGTGGCGGCTTTTAGTGTTACGAGGCAGTATGTTTCAAAAATGCTGTCTGAACTTGTCGCCGAAGGAAAACTTATAAAAATAGGATCGACTCGCAATGCCGCGTATGTTTTGCCAGAATACGCTGATTCCCATCCAGACACTATTGAAAATAGGTACACCAAAAAATTAGAAAACAAATCTCTCGAGGAGCACAAAGTCCTTGATGATGTTGAGCGCTCATTTTTACCGTTTAAAAAACTTCCAGAAAATATAAAAAGTATTTTTACGTTCGCATTTTCAGAAATGTTGAATAATGCTATCGAACATTCCAAGTCAGAAATAATTCAGGTTACGGTACTACTGAAAGACAACGAGCTTTCTTTTGTTATTGATGACTACGGCGTTGGTGTATACCGTAACATTATGCGTAAACGCAACCTTAACTCTGAGATTGAAGCAATTCAGGACCTTTTAAAAGGAAAAATGACCACAGCGCCCAAACTTCATTCAGGTGAGGGTATTTTCTTCACATCAAAAGTCGGGGACCTTTTTGTACTTGATAGCTACGGGTATCAATATATTGCGGATAACAAAATTAAAGACATCTTCGTTAAAAAAATAAAGGGAATCAAAAAAGGGACGAAGGTGAGTTTCAAGATCAATATAAAAGACAAACACCATTTGAACGATATTTTTAAGAAGTATACTAACCTTGCTGAAGATAGCGATTATGGGTTTGATAAAACAGAGATTCGAGTCCGCTTGTACACTATGGGTGGTGTGCATATTTCTCGTTCTCAGGCTCGGCGTGTATTGTCGGGGCTTGAGAAATTCAGAATAATCGTGATGGATTATGATCGTGTTCCGATGATTGGGCAAGCATTTGCTGATGAGGTCTACCGCGTATTTCAGGAAAAACGGCCGGATATTGTAATCCAGGACACCAATATGAACGAAGCCGTTAAATTTATGGTTGAGCGTGCAAAAAATGAAGCAAAAAAATCCCTACAATAAAAATGCCTAATTCAATTCAAAAATTAACGGAGGAGATTACCAAGTTTCGGGATGAACGCGACTGGCAGCAGTTCCACAACCCCAAGGACTGCGCAATATCGCTCTCGCTCGAGGCAGCCGAGGTGCTGGAGCATTTCCAGTGGAAAAACAAAGAGGAAATAGAGGTGTATGTAAAAGAGGGTAAAGAGGAGATAGGCGAGGAGCTCGCGGATGTGCTCTCGTGGGTCCTTTTGATGAGTCACGACCTCGGCATCGACATCGCCGACGCCCACGAGAAAAAGATAGAGAAAAACAAAGCCAAATACCCCGTCGAAAAAGCCAAAGGGAAGCATACGAAGTATACGAAGCTGTAAACAAGCGCCCCGATTGGGGCTTTTGTATTAAAGATTGATTGGAGGTATACTGGGAACTGTTAACACTCCTACTTTTTATGAGTCAAACTGTAAAAAATTTCATACAAAAAGTCGCTGAAACGCACGCAAGCGGACATGCTACCGAGCACTCGTACCGCCCCGCGCTTCAAGAGTTGTTTGAAAAAATCACCGAATTAAAAGTTCACAACGAACCAAAACGAAGCGAGTATGGCGCACCGGATTTCGTCTTTACTAAAGGGAAGACCGTTGTTGCATATGCAGAAGCAAAGGACCTTAATATTTCACTTGACGAGATAGAAAAAAGCGAACAAATGGGTAGGTATTACGGATACTCAAATATTATTCTTACCAACTGTCTTGAGTTTCGTTTTTATCAAAATGCTACACGATACGGCGAGGCGGTTGTTATCGCAAAGCTCGACAAAAAAGAAATAGTTTCAAACGAGGAAACGTTCAAGCTTCTCGAGGACACAATTAGCGGCTTCATCACCGAATCAAAAGAGCCGATAAAGTCTGGCTCAGTCTTGGCAAAGGTGATGGCTGGCAAGGCGCGCCGTATCCGCGACAATGTAAAGGTTTTTCTTGCGCAAGAAGACAACGCAAAAAATGAAAACCTACTCTCTGTCTACGAGGTTATCAAAAAGCTCTTACTTGCCGACCTCGACAAGGAAAAGTTTGCCGATATGTATGCACAGACGCTCGTGTACGGGCTTTTTGTTGCAAGGTACTATGACGATACACCAGAGGATTTTTCGCGCAGGGAAGCGCGTGATTTAGTCCCAGCGTCCAATCCGTTTCTTCGCCATTTTTTTGACCACATCGCCGGCTCGTCGTTTGACCCACGTATTGAGTTTATTGTAAACGAACTTTGTGAAGAGTTTACTAATGCCGACGTAGAGGCAATCGTGCATAACTACTACAAAGTGGGCAAGGACGACAGTCGCGACCCCATCATTCATTTTTACGAAGACTTCTTGCAGGAGTATGACCCTGCCGAGCGCAAAAAGATGGGCGTGTTCTACACCCCACTCCCTGTGGTGCGGTTCATTGTTCGCGCCGTAGATGACATTTTGAAAAAAGAGTTTGGTCTTGCGCAAGGCCTCGCCGAAAATTCAAAAATCGAAATAATGAAAGAGGTGCAAGGCAAGAAACACAAAGTGTCGGTGCACAAAGTCCAAGTACTCGACCCCGCAACAGGCACGGGGACATTTTTGAATGAAGCGATACAGCACATCCAAAAATCATTTGCAGGGCAAGAGGGGAGGTGGAACAATTATGTGAACGAAGACCTACTCCCGCGCCTTCATGGCTTTGAACTTATGATGGCGTCGTACACTATCGCACACCTCAAACTTTCTTCGACGATCAAAGAGTCTGGCGCAAATATTAACGAGAGTACGCGCCTCGGTGTGTACCTAACCAACTCGCTCGAAAAAGGCGAGTCAGAAGAAAACACCTTATTTTCAAGCATCGGTCTCGGTAAAGCAATCACTGAAGAGTCCAACCAAGCAAACCGCGTAAAAAACGAATTGCCGATCATGGTCGTGATGGGCAACCCGCCCTATAATGTCAGCTCGCAAAACAAGGGTGAACATATTTCAGAATTGATCAAGGAATACAAAAAAGATTTGAACGAGCGTAAAATCAACCTTGACGATGATTATATAAAATTCATTCGTTTTACTGAGGACTTAATTGAGAAAAATGGTGAGGGGATTGTTGGTATGATTACGAACAACTCATTCATCGACGGAATCACGCACCGTCAAATGCGCAAACACTTGCTCGAAACATTTGACTCGATTTATATTATCGACCTGCACGGCAATGCAAAAAAGAAAGAAGTAGCACCTGACGGAGGGAAGGACGAAAACGTTTTCGCTATTCAACAGGGTGTATCTATCTCTCTGTTCGTAAAGAAAAGCGGAAAGAAAAAGCGGTTGGCAGATATGTACCACACCGAACTCTACGGAAAACAAAAAGTAAAGTTCGAGGCACTTGATGCTGGGTCGGTAGAAAATATTAAATGGCAGAAACTTGAATATTCTGAGCCGTACTATTTTTTTGTGCCGAAAGATTTTGGTGCGAATGAAGAATATGAGAAAGGTTTTAAGGTTGATGAGTTATTTCAGATTTCGAATTCTGGTGTTCAGACTGATCGAGACCCGCTCTTCACAGATTTTGATAAAAGTAAACTCACAAAGAAAATTCAAGAACTTCTATCAAATAATTACAGTGGTAGTTTTAAATCTACTTATCGAGTGGTCGACTCAAGTGGATATAAATTAACGGAACGAATTAAAGGGAAGTTGTTTGATGAAAATTACATACAGTTAGAGCAGTATAGACCGTTTGGTTTTGTGTGGATCTATTATGACCCAGAGCTGATTAGTCGTTCTGGATATAAAGTTTACAAACATTTGGTTGGTAAAGATAATTTAGCCCTGCTGGTTTCCAAGCAGCAAAGCAGCTCTGATTTTAAACACATTTTTTTAACAAAAACACTCGTTGATAGATGTACCGTTTCTTTGCAGACGAAGGAAGGTGCTTATACTTTCCCCCTCTATCTCTACACCGAAGACGGCTTAAAAACACCGAACCTCAAAAAAGAAATTGTTGATGAAATAGAAAAGATTGTCGGCAAGACAACCCCCGAAGATATTTTTGATTACATCTATGCCGCTTTGCACTCACCAAGTTACCGCGAAAAATATAAAGAGTTTTTGAAGATTAATTTTCCGCGTGTTCCTTATCCTCAAGATACTGAGTCGTTCAAAAAGCTTGTTGCGCTCGGTGGTGAACTCCGCGCACTACATCTTTTGGAATCACCAAAGCTCAAAAACTTCATCACGACATTTCCTCAGGCGGGAAGCGACACCGTCGAGGCGAAATATCCAAAATACAAAGATGGCAATGTGTACATCAATGACACGCAGTATTTTGGCAATGTTCCTGAAGTCGCCTGGAATTTCTACATCGGTGGCTATCAGCCTGCTCAAAAATGGCTCAAGGACCGCCAATCCCGCAAACTCTCCAACACAGACATCGAACACTATCAAAAAATGATTGTAGCACTGGTTGAAACGGATAGGATTATGATTGCAATTAAAAATGTTGATAAGTAGTCCAAATAAAACTTTAATAACATAAAACCCTTTAAAAACCACATATAAACAGATTATACACAAATCTGTTTATATTATCACTTGACTTATATTGTTGAGTTGTGATAGCATTTAGGAGTTACTAATTAACCCCAAAAATATCATGAAAAAAATTCAAGATCTATATGAGTTTATAGACAGAGCGGTCAAGAGCAGAAAATACCCTGACAATACAGGTATGGCACTTAAAACAGCACTGAAGCTGTTTGAGGCAGTATTAAATGAAGAGGAGCGCAATTCGATAGACGTATTTAGCAAAAACATCGAGCAAATTTACCAGAACGTATTTTCAAAAAACAAAAACTTCAGCGCAAGCTCACTGGCAACTTATAAGTCACGTGTAACTAAAGTTCTTTCTGATTATGAAAAATATGGGGTTGATCCAACAAAAATGGCAAACTGGTCACCCAAAGTGATTTCTCGCTCTAAAAAAATATCAACCAATGTAGCTGTTTCTAAGGATAAAACAGGTTTTTCTGCTGAAATCGATAACTCTGCTCATAATTTTGAATTTAAATTTGGTGGTGGAGTAAAATTACTTATTCCCAAAACACCAGAAACAAACGATGCAGTAATGGATGGTGAACTTAAAGACATCAAGGTGGCGCTAAAGGACTTTTCTGAAAAATATTGCAAGGAAAAGGAAGAACTTAATGAAGCTGAATAATAATTATGAAGAATACATTTAAACCAGGGCAAGCGGTGCCAAGATCAGGGCAGTATGAAGTAATAGGACCAAGAGGAGGCGAAACAGGAATTGAAGTCACGTGTGTAAAAGGGAAAACATTACCGCCAATCTTAAAACTAGGATCTTCTTATAAATTAGTAGACCCAACCAAACACTAAAATTATGCCAAATATAATTCCAAGCCCAGAGTGGCTCCAGATAGTCTCATTTGTTGTTAATGTTATTTTTATTACCTACGAATTCTCAGTCTTTATTAAGGAGAGAAAACATAAACAGGAGCTTGCGAATATATTTAATTCAGAATATAGAGCGACGCGCTCCCTGGCTACTTCTACAAAGGATGTTAATATTAAGTTACAAATCGAGCATCTAGCCGAATTTTTAAAGGCAGTTACAAGAAACCTTACAGGCAGGCGTTATGATGAGGTTGGTGGTGACCATCATAATTTCCTAGTAAGATGGCTGGAAAATATTTTTGATAAATCTCGAAGAGAACCCCGAAGTGAGATCCCGAGAAACAAAAAAGCAGACTGAGAATTTAAAATATCATGCCTCACGCTTCAGTAAAAACAATTCGGGACCTTATTTATTGGGAATACGCAAAGCTCATTGCGGGGAGCACGGTTGGTGACCGAAAGAATTACGGGTTTGTTATGCATTCGTATAAAAAATTGAAAGATGGACAGATGCAACCATCGAACATTTTGCGAGAGAACAAGAAATTCTTTAACGAAGAAAAAGCTTGTGCATATTGTGCTAGCGCTGAGGAGGGGCTTGAATGGGAGCATATTATTCCTAAGGTAAAAATCGCGATAGATACGTTTGATAACCAAGTGCTTGCATGTCGCGGTTGTAACGCCAAAAAGAGCGGCCGAGACCCATTTGAATGGTATGGCAAGGAACGACAGTATGAGATTCCGCGCATCGTGCTTGGGAAATACCTAAAACTCATCTACGACCTGCACAAAAAACAAGGGACACTCGACAGCGGTGACCTAAACAACGATGGAAAACTTGATATCTACGACCTCGGGGTTGTGTTGAAGTAAGGATTTTTATCATCTTCCGCACCCTCCAAACCACCAAACTCGCCGACCTCAAATTTCTCGAAAAAGCATATTTAAGGGAGGCGTTCGCAGAGAATGTGGTAGAATGATTGTTATGACAGCTGATGAAAAGAAACCGCATGCCGTGTACGTCTTCATTGACGCGTCGAACCTTTGGGCTGCGCAAAAGGTGAAGGGACGGGTGTTTGATTTTGAAAAATTGAAGAAATTTTTGAAGGAAAAGCATGGAGCGGATACTATTGATGTATTTTATTACACAGCATATCCAGCAGAAGGAACTCGCGATTATTCATTGGACGGTAAGCATAAATTTTTTACTTACCTTAAGAAAGGTTTAGGTTTTACTGTTCGCAAAAAAGAACTCAAACGTATCACTGTTCATTCAGATGACGGGGATATTGTGGAGGAAAAAGGAAACATGGACGTAGAGATGACTATTGATGTTATTCATTACAAGAATAAATATGATACGGCTATCTTTTTCTCTGGGGATTCTGATTTTCTCGCCTTGGTGACCTATTTGAAGCGAGATGGTAAAAAGGTGTATGCTTATTCCTCAAAGAACAACGTCTCTGAAGAATTACGCACAGGAGGGGACGGGTACGTTGATGTTCTCAAAATCGAAGAAGATATCTGGGGACGTGATTTGAAACACCGAGAAGAGAAAACAAAGTAGCCCTCCTTGCGGAGGGCTACCCTAGGATGTAATACCCTTACGGTTTAATGGTAAAACCGAAAGACCTATATATTATAACTTTTTTGTAAAAAAAGTCAAAAGTTATCCACAGGTGAGATTAATTAAGAATAATTGACCTTTTCAGTATCGCCCTTGCTATTTCTTCATATATAGTGCATAGTCCACGTACTTATGACAGAATACAACAAACGAGGGGGTAGTGGGAGTTATGGAGCAAGAGGAGGAAAACCTTCATTTGGTGCTAATCGCTCGGGTGCGCCGAGTTATGGCAAGAAGAATTGGGGAGATCGTAAATCAAGCGATGCGCCGTTTACGCTCTATAAGGCAACGTGTTCAGAGTGCCACAAGGCGTGCGAAGTACCGTTTCGCCCTACGGGAGCAAAGCCTGTGTACTGCAAGGATTGTTTCAATGTAGCAGGAGGAAGTTTCAATAAGGATAGAGGTGGAGACAGATTTCCTAAAAAGGATTTCAGCCCCCGCGCTCCGTACGCTCCTCGCGCTGAAAGCGGCACCAGCAATGATGCAGTTCTGAAACAACTAGAAGCTATCAACACCAAGCTTGATCAAATCATGCGTGAAGTAGCATCACTTAGTTAATTTCTCGAGACAAAAGCCCCCGCCATTTTCTAATGGCGGGGGCTTTTCCTATCATTTGGAAGCGAAGCTTCCAAATGATAGGCATCTTGATTTCCTGCGCTTTTGTGGTAGGGTTGTGGGCAGGTTGGTTGTTTTCAATAACATATTTAACAGGGGAGAAGCGCGATGAAAAAGGAACGCGTAACAACATGGTTCGTAGAGCCAAAGGATGCAAAGACCAATGAGTCCGCGATGATGGATTTGGTGCAATCATGTGGCGCCACTGATGACAAGATTTATCGTGGCAAGTTGGACAATGAGGATGTTCCCCATGATGTCGTGGAAGTCTCTTATCGATTCATTGTGCGTATGGAATGCAACGCGGCAAAGTTCGAGCACAAATTTCGGATATTCACCCACGTAGAAGGCGAAAGTGCCATGCGCATGTGGCCCTTTGGTAATCACAAAAAACTCAGTCGCACGGCCGAAGTAAAACGGGTTGCGAAAAAGATTGAAGGACTCCCTAAGCGCCCAACAGCAAAAATATAATTTAAAAACATAAAGAAATTCAGCCCATGCCTCCGCATGGGCTTTTTTATACAGTGTGCTGAAATGGTATGGTATAATACACTACAATGAAAGCGAAAGAAATTAAAAAAGAAGTGGTAATCTATCAAGCAAAATCTGGAGCTATTGAGCTTCGGGGTGATTTTGGTAAGGAAACGGTGTGGGCGACACGTATGCAGATGGCCGAAATGTTTGAGGTAAATCCGCAAGCAATTTCAAAGCATATCCAAAATATCTATAAGGGAAAGGAGCTGGCTCGGGGAGCAACTAGTTCCAAAATGGAACTAGTTCAAAATGAGTCAGGCAGAGAGGTTCGCCGTGAGGTTGATATTTATAATCTCGATATTTTGATTGCCGTGGGGTATCGAATAAATTCGGTAGTTGGTACAAAATTCCGCCAATGGGCAACCAAAACCCTCCGTGCTCATATCGTTGACGGCTACACGATAAACAAGTCTCGTATTTCACAAAATTATGATGCGTTTTTGAAGACGGTGGCCGACGTGAAGGCACTACTCCCCAAGGGTGCGACCGTGGACACTGAGGGAATCCTTGAACTCATCTCGCTCTTTGCTGATACTTGGCTTTCGCTTGATGCTTACGATAAAGACACTCTGGTCACCAATGGTGCTACCAAGAAATCGGTTAAAATTACAGCCGAGACTTTTGGGAGTGCCCTCGCGACACTCAAAGAGTCCCTCGTTGTAAAAGGAGAGGCGACAGATCTTTTTGCGACCGAACGCGAACGAGGAAGCGTGGCGGGTATTGTGGGGAATGTGATGCAGTCGTTTGGTGGTAGTGATATGTACCCAACGGTTGAGGAAAAGGCAGCACACCTCCTCTATTTTGTTATCAAAAATCATCCGTTCATCGACGGCAACAAAAGAAGTGGCGCATATGCGTTTGTATGGTTCCTTGCGAAAGCGAAAGCACTTGATACGTCGCGCATTACACCACCAGCACTTACGGCAATCACACTCCTCGTTGCCGAGAGCGACCCTGCACACAAGGATAAAATGGTAGGGCTCATTCTTACGATGCTTGTGAGTGGCAAGAAAAAGAAAACAGCTTAAATGACCCTCACCAAAACCGATTTTAAGGAATTTCTTTTGTGCGACAAGTGTTTGTGGCTCAAGAAAAAGCGACCGGAGGAATATACCCCTGGCGAGTTTTCGCTGTTTCTGCAAAAGCTCATCAAGGACGGGTACGAGGTGGAGGAGTATGTGCAAAAGCTTTTTCCTGACGGCGTGTTTGTGACGGGGAACAAAGAGACACTGCTTGCGCGTACGCAGGAGCTTTTGCAGGGGAGCAACTCGATTTTTCAAGCGACGTTTGAGACCAAGCAAGGGCTCTTTGCAAAAATAGATATTTTGAATTTTAACGCCGAGACAGGGAAGTGGGATATTTATGAAGTAAAGGCGAGCTCGGAGATCAAGACCGACCTCAAGCATAATCATATAAAGGATGTCGGGTTTCAGACGATTGTCGCCGAGGATGCAGGGGTGAACGTGGGCGATAGTTACATCATTTATATCAACAAAGAATATCGCCGTGCAGGCGAGGTAGATATCAACCAGCTTTTTATTATTGAGAACGTCACCGAGCAGATACATGAGGAAAAGGAGGTGGTGCGAGCAGAGATTGAACGGGCACTCGTAATGCTTGCAAAGGATGAAATTTCGCTCGTGGGGTGTGACTGTTTGTATAAGAGCCACGGTCAGCGGTGTGATTGTTTCCATAAATTCAATCCGCAGGTGCCGGAGTACTCGGTGCATCACATTGTGCAGGGGAATAAACTCCGTCAACTTTTAGATATGGGTGTTTTAGAGATTGCAGATATTCCCGAAGACTTTGACTTGACCGACATACAGCGTGACAAGGTTACGTTACAAAAAACGGGTCGGCCGATTATCAATACAGAAGGAATAGATGAAACACTTTCGCAGCTCACCTTTCCACTGTACTTTCTCGACTACGAAACCTACGGCACGCCCATACCACTTCTCGACGGGTACAAAACAAACCAGCAAATTGTCTTTCAGGTGTCGGTGCACAAGCTTGATGCGGATGGCACGCTTGAGCACTTTGAATACCTTGCGGGTGGACTGCCTGGCGCAACAAATGGCCTCCTAGATGCCCTGCGAGGCTGTGTAGGGCCCGTGGGCAGCGTCATTGTGTGGTATGAGTCATTTGAGAAGGGGCGCAATATGGAGCTCGCTGAGCTGCACCCCGAGCATCGCGGTTTTCTCGAAGATATCAACAGTAGAGTTTTTGACTTGATGAAAATTTTTAAGGATGACTATCAACATCCAGATTTTCAGGGAAGTGCATCTATTAAAAAAGTATTGCCCGTGCTTTTGCCCGAACTCTCATACAAGACGCTCGATATTCAAAATGGCACCATGGCGCTCAGCGAATGGGAAAAGATGATCAGGGGTGGTATGAGTGATGAAGATATTGAAAAAACAAAAGCAAACCTTCTCAAATACTGCGCCCTCGACACGATGGCGATGGTAGAGATCTTTGAGGTGCTGAGGAGGGGGTAAAAAGAAAAAAGGCTTCCGTGAGGAAGCCTTTTGATTTGAAGCACTTGCTATGAGAGGGAGTAATGATGGAGTTTCTCGAAACCGTCGCCTTGACCGAACCAGAGCTTTGAGGGGCGGTTTTCTTTGCTGAGGCAGAGACTACGTAAGTATTTGCCCGTAAGGTCCGGCGAAACACTGAACACCATATGACGAGAGAGGAGTCCTTTGCATTCCATATATCCGCAGACATTACTACTGCTGTCCATCAAGTTAGGGACGACGATTACTTGCACATTTTCTGCAAGATCAAAAAGATCTCGCGGTACGTTTTGAATCCCTGCGATTACTGCAAGCTCTTTCTTGCTGTTTTCCTCATCTACCCACTCACTAATCCCATCCTCGGGAGCAGTTACAGAGTAGGGAAGCTCTTTGTAGAGCGTCACGATGGTCTCTGAGGTTCTCTGATGATAATACTCTACCAGATGACAAAAATTGCCACCTATCAACATAAAATCTTTATGCGTTATAGGGCCAAACCTTTTAATCAAACTCCAGCGATTGCTCATCATTGCCTCCTATTGGTTAACTATCTGTTTGCAGGCTACCATAGGGTGGCGGAGGCGTCAAACGCTTTTATGCATTGTCTGAGATTCTCTTTGGGCACTCTCTAAAGATGCGCGCAGGGCAGGTGCTACAGATGTCCTGACTGAGGAGGGGGACAATAGTTTTGAGAGCTTCATTCTTTGACCTGAAGATGTTTGCACGCCCAATTTTTTCTATGTGTCCTGAACTCTCAAGTGCTTCAAGAGTTTTTGTGCTGAGGTTGGTAAGGAAAAGATCGCCGCCTTGTTTCTTGCGCGATTCTTTTTCACGTACCAACATATCCAAACCAGCAAGGTCAATAACGGGCATACTATCAAGAACAAGAAGGAGATTTTTCTCACTCGGATGCTTTTCTTTAATGTGGTGCAATTTTGTCTCCACGTCATTTACGGAGCCAAAGAACAATGCACCCTCGATACGCACTACCGAAAGTTGCGGACAGCGGGGCCCCTGAATATTAGTCGAGAAGCGCGGCTGGTTGTGAAGAGGGTCGGGGAGATAGGTAAGCACTGCTGGCATTGACGAGCGATGCAAGTAAAGTGCGATTGAGAAAAAGGTACCGATGAAGATAGCGAATTCAAGCTCGATGAAGAGGGTGGAAAGGAAGGTGACGAGGAGGAGAGCAAACTCACGGTAACTTGCGCGCCAAATGCCACGAATGTGATGAAAATCAATAAGGCCCCAGGCAACGAGGAAAAGAATGGCCGCCATTACCGCGAGCGGGAGGTAGGCAGCAAGTGGTGAGACGAAAAGCACAATAACAATAAGTGCCAGTGCCGCAAATACTGATGCAAGGGGAGTTTGCGCTCCTGCTTCATAGTTGAGGCCACTGCGGTTGAATGAACCGCTTGCAGGGTATGCAGAAAAGAAACTACCGAATACGTTTGAAAGGCCTTGTCCGACAAATTCACGATTGGTGTTGATGCGATCGCCGGAACGCAGGGCGATAGCGTGGGCAATCGCTGCGGCCTCGGTGAGTGCAAGGAGGGTGACCGCAAATGCTGACGACGCAAGGAGGGAGATTGTCTTGAGGTCAAGGTTGGGGAAAGAAAGCGGAGGAAGTGATGCGGGTATTGCGCCAATTGTTTTGAGTCCCGTAATGGCGGGGGTTAAGAAGTGGTTGAGTGCGAGACCCAAGAGACTGCCGACCAGGATCGCGGGAAGCATATACGGTATTTTTTTGAAGTAGCGACGGAAAAGAATCCCCGTGAGTAAGGTTGCCATTGCGACGAGCAAAATGTACGGGTTGGTTTCCTTTATATGAGCAAGGACGGTCGCGATTGTCTCATAAAAAGAACTTCCTTGCGGAACGGCAATCCCGAGGAAGTTTTTGAGTTGACTTGATGCAATGAGAATTGCTGCGCCCGCGGTGAAACCAACAATAACGGTATGCGAAATGAAATTGAGGAGTGAACCAAGACGCATCCACCCCATGAGGAGCTGTATTGCTCCTACGAGAAACGAGAGGGTGATGGCGAGGCTGATAAACTCATTCGTTCCCGGTGTTGCGTGGGGAACGAGAGATGCAAACACGACAAGGGATATTGCTGTTGTTGGCCCCGATACGAGGTGTTTCGATGACCCAAACAGCGCCGCAATGATTGCAGGGACAATCGCGGCATAAATACCGTATTGTGGTGGCAGGCCGGCGATGGTGGCAAATGCAACGGCTTGCGGGAGTACGGCAAATGCCCCGATGAGTCCTGCAATCGTATCCTTACGAAGGGTTTCCTTCGTTACGTTTTTCTTCCACTCTAAAAAAGGAAAAACTCTGTTGAGGTGGATGACGGGAGATTGAAACTGCATAGTGGCGGTGGGTAAGTTTATTATGAAATTTATTAACAAAAAATATCCGCCCATGCGGAGTTTTTTGCATCAAGTGCTTACTGTACACCTTCAAATATTTCTTGTAAAGCCGACAGATATTCATGGTAGAATACCTATTAATGCCTTATTTTGTATACATACTTGAATGCTCAGACGGGTCGCTCTATACTGGGTCGACCAACGATCTTGAAAAGAGGCTTCATAAACATAACCATCTCAAAAGCGGCGCACACTATACCAAAATCCGCCGTCCAGTAGTTTTGAGATACTCTGAGACGGTTGAGACATTTGCCGAGTCTCGCGCTCGTGAGGGTGAGATAAAAAGATTGAGTAAGGAAGAGAAACTTTCGCTCATCAAATTGGGGACTTGTGCATCATAAATTGGTATACTTAATGTATGAAAACATACGAATCATATCAGGAGCTTCTGAAGCCAACATGGTCGCCTCCCGCGTGGATATTTGGGCCGGTGTGGACGGTGCTGTATGTCGTTATTGCTATTTCATACGGATATGTTTTTTATTTATTTGCCATAAAAAAGATCCCATTCATCGTTGCTCTTCCGTTTGCTTTGAACCTTGTTTTTAATTTCGCATTTACGCCACTACAGTTTGGTCTAAAAAATCTCCCCCTCGCGAGCCTTGATATCGTGCTCGTGCTAGGAACGCTCGTGTGGGCGCTTGTCGCTATTTATCCTTATATAAAATGGGCAGCGCTGGCGAATATTCCGTACCTTGCTTGGGTTTCTTTTGCGACGGTATTACAACTCACGATAACGTTTATGAACCGATAGGTAAAAATAGTTTGTTCTCGTATACTATAAAGATATGCCATACATTAAAAATATTATTAAGGAGACAGAAGAGAATACGAATTTTCGTAAAGTAGTGTTTACCGGCGACCGAAGCCAGCTTGTCGTTATGAATATTCCTGTTGGGGGCGAAATCGGCCAGGAAAAACACGGGCATGTTGAACAGACGCTATTCTTTTTGAGTGGGACCGGTAAGGCAATTTTGAATGGCGTGGAGGCAGATATCTCTGCGGGTGACGTGGTGGTGGTTACTCCGAGCACTGAGCATAATTTTATAAACACGGGCAGCGAGCCCCTCAAGGTGTACACCGTTTATGCTCCCGCAAATCATATTGATGGACGCATTCATGTCACCAAGGCCAACGCGGATGCCGACGATGCGGACGAGGAGTTTGGCCACACAGCCGCATAATCTACAATCATGAGTCACGAATGTTGCACCAATAATAAAAAAGAACCATCAGGAGATGTGTTGGTGCCGCAAATAGTAGGCTCTGAGGATGCTGCCTATACGTGCCCTATGCACCCCAACATCGTACGTACGATGCCAGGCATGTGTCCCGAGTGCGGAATGAGTCTGATTCCCAAGAAAAAGAAAACAGGGCCCGCGCAGGGACACGGGGCAGATGATAAACATGCTGGACACAAAACCTCATCATTTCTCGTGAAGTTCTGGGTGTCCCTGGTGCTTACCATCCCTATTTTTATTTATTCAGATATGGCGATGGAGGTGTTTGATATCCATGTCACGATGTTTTGGGGATATCAGTATGTCACGCTCATGTTGGCGAGCGTTGTCTTTTTTTATCCGGGGTTGATATTTCTCACGAGCGCATACCGCGAGATACGGGCAAGGCTTCCTGGGATGATGACGCTCATCGCTCTTGCGATCACGGCCGCATATTCCTACAGCGTTTTTTCCATCGTGCAGGGCGTTGGGCACGATCTCTTGTTTGAGCTTGCATCGCTTATCACCATTATGCTCCTCGGGCACTGGATTGAAATGAAATCAGTGCAGAGTGCACAAGGGGCGCTCAAGGAGCTCGCTAAACTTTTACCTGACACGGCCGAGGTGTTGCGCGATGGAAAAACGCAAACGATTACCCTCTCTGAACTTGTTTCAGGAGATATGGTGTTGGTACGTCCGGGGAGTAATATCCCCGCTGACGGAACCGTCGTTGAGGGACAATCTGAGATAAATGAATCGATCATTACCGGAGAATCTAAGCCCGTGAACAAAAAAATAGGGGACACCGTAATTGCCGGTTCAATAAATGGTGACGGCAGCCTCACGGTGCGGGTAGACAAGATTGGCGAGGCGACATTTCTTGCGGGGGTAATGCGTCTGGTTGCCGAAGCACAGGCGTCAAAGTCGCGCCTACAGGCTATTTCAGACCGCGCGGCACTGTATTTGACGATGATTGCCCTTGTCGTAGGGGCAACAACCTTTGCCGTATGGCTTTTGGTGGGCGCAGGGATAGTAACCGCAACCGAACGACTTGTTGCCGTGCTCGTGATCACCTGCCCGCACGCGCTTGGCCTCGCGGTGCCGCTCGTCGCATCGATATCAACCACCATGGCAGCACGAAATGGATTTCTCATACGGCAGCGCATTGCTCTTGAAGTGGCACGCTCTGTTGATACCGTGCTCTTTGATAAAACCGGGACCTTGACGCTGGGAATGTTTGGCGTTCACGCGGTTATGGCACTTCCGTCGTCTACCGAGAACGAGGTTCTCTCAAGGGCAGCATCGCTGAATTATGGTTCCGAACATCCGCTCGGAAAAGCAATCGTCGCTGAATCACACAAACGTGGGCAAAAACTTTCTGATATTAAAGATTTCGAACGCGTTCCCGGCAAGGGTGCTCGTGGCATGATTGCGGGTCATATGACTGTAGTAGGAAATGAATCGCTTATGGCTGATGCAAAGGTAGTAGTCTCTCACGAAATACTCGGGAAAACACGGGCGCTTGAAAACGAGGGTAAGACGGTGATATTTGTCGCATCAGATGGCGTTTTGATGGGCTCTATTGCTCTTGCCGATACTATTCGTGAAGAATCCCGCGAGGCCATTCGTGTGTTGCGTTCGCTTGGTATACGCACCGCAATGATTACGGGAGATGCGCCCGATGTCGCGGCGTGGGTCGCTCGCGAGCTTGGTATTGATGAATATTTTGCTCGCGTGCTTCCTCACGAAAAAGCTGAGAAGGTAAAGCTGCTTCAAGGGAAAGGGAACAAGGTCGCCATGGTTGGGGATGGGATAAACGACGCGCCCGCGCTCACCCAAGCAGACCTTGGTATCGCCATTGGTGCGGGAACTAATGTTGCCATTGAGTCTGCGGGTATCATCCTCGTAAAAAACGACCCGCGCGATATTCCCAAAATCATTAAACTTTCACAACTTACCTATTCAAAAATGATGCAAAATCTTTTTTGGGCAACGGGGTACAACATTCTTGCGATACCGCTTGCTGCGGGAGTGCTTGCTTCGCGAGGTATCGTGCTCGAACCTGCGGTGGCAGCCGTGCTCATGAGTGTATCTACGGTGATTGTAGCGTTTAATGCGCTCCTCCTTAGGAGGCAGATTATTAGTTTGTAAAATAGCGCGATTGATTGTGCTACAATATTCAATATGTGTTTTTCAGCAACCGCAAGTTTTGCAGCCGGGGCCGTGTTGTCCGCAACGGGAGCGGTAACAATTAAAAAAGCCAGGACAAAAAACGAGGTTCCTTTTGCGGCGATTCCTCTTTTGTTTGGTATTCAGCAAGCTGTCGAAGGTGTGGTGTGGCTTTCGTTTGGTTACGGCACGCCATTTTTTGGTCAGGTCGCGACGTATGCATTTGTGTTTTTTGCCTATGTTCTGTGGCCAACATTTGTGCCATTTTCAATACGCTCGATAGAAAAAGACCCCCATCGCAAGCAAATACTCTCGGTATTCCTGGGGCTTGGGGTGGGGGTGAGTTTATATCTCCTCTATTTTATACTCAGTCATCCTATGACTGCTCATGTGGTAAATAAAAGCATTGTGTATCCTTTACCGGCACAGTATGGGGCCTTCACGATGGGTCTCTACTTGCTTGCAACTTCAGTAAGCTTCTTTTTTTCGAGTAATAAAATACTCAATATATTTGGTACCCTAGTATTACTATCCTTTGCAGCGGCGTACTATTTTTACACCGCAGCATTCGCTTCTACTTGGTGTTTCTTTGCAGCGATTTTGAGTGCCATCGTGTATTGGTATTTTAAACGAACATAAACATGAAAGACAATTGGTATACAAAAACAATCCCTGAAGTACTTGCGCTTTTGCGCACCTCTGATGAGGGCTTGAGTGAAGAAGATGTTCTTCGGCGCCTGCAAGAAGGCACGCTTAATAAATTACCAGAACCCAAAACTGATAGCTTGGTGGTTGTTTTTTTGCGCCAATTTCAGAGCCCGCTTATTTATATCCTCCTTGCGGCAAGCGCTACGGTGTTTGTGATAGGTGAAGTAGTCGATGGCTTAATCATTCTTGCGGTGCTCTTTTTTAATGCGATTGTTGGAACGATACAAGAGGGTCGTGCGCAAAATACGCTTCGCGCGTTGCGACGGTTTGTAGAGACCAAGGCTACCGTTGTGCGTGATGGACGTGAGCTTATTATTCCAGATTCTGAGATTGTTTCGGGGGACATCATTATGTTATTTGAGGGAGAAAAGGTTCCCGCTGATGCGCGTATCATCATTTCGAACACGCTCAATCTCGATGAAGCAGCGTTGACGGGCGAGTCAGAGCCTGTACATAAAATTGCAGATACTATTGCACAAACAAATCTTTCTACACTTGATCAGAAAAATATGGTGTTCAAAGGAACGCATATTGTTGGCGGCAATGGTCGCGCGGTTGTTGTGGCGGTGGGGATGAGTACGGTTGTTGGACAGATTGCTCGAGAGGTTGCCGCTATTGATACTGAGATTCCGCTCAAGGACAATATTCGGAATCTGTCGCGTGGTATCATTGTGGTGGTTCTGGGCATAAGTGCTCTACTCTTTTTGCTAGGATTTTTGCAGGGCAAACCTTTGAAAGAAATGTTTGCCACCGTCGTATCTCTCTCGGTTTCTATTATCCCCGAGGGGTTGCCTATCGTGATGACACTCGTGCTCGCAACAGGAGTATGGCGTATGAGTAAGCGGAACGCCCTCGTGAAAAAAATGCATGCGGTGGAGGCGCTCGGACAGGTGAGCGTAATAGCAGTAGACAAGACCGGTACCGTCACGCAAAATGAAATGACGATTCAAAAGGTGTACGTTGACGGCACAGTGTTTGAAATTGAGGGTATTGGGTATGGTTCGGAAGGGAATGTACGTCGCGAGGGCGTAGTTGTTGACCCTGCAAATCATCCCGAGCTCCTCCTTATGGGTAAGGTTGCTGCTTTTTGTGCAAATGCACGAGTGCTGTTTTCTGAAGTAGATTGTACCTGGCGTGTTGCCGGTGATCCGACCGAGGCTGCAATGCTGGTACTCGCACGCAAGCTCGGGTTTCATAAAGATGTTTTGGAGCAGGAGCAACCCATGGTTGCAGAAATACCTTTTGACTATCACCTCAAGTATCATGCAACCTCGCATCGTGTCGGCAATGAAATATTTTCCACGGTTGTCGGCGCACCCGAGGTTATCCTTGGTTATACACAAAAAATATATAGCGATGGAAACGGACAGGTTTTGTCGAGAGAAGAGAAACAAAAACTCCACGAACTCTTCTCAACACTTTCAGGGGAAGGTCTCCGCGTTCTGGCCGTAGCGGTATCTACTCATACACAAGAAACACTTCATACGGATGCATTACCCGACCTCACGTTTGTTGGCTTTTTTGCCATGAAGGACCCCCTCCGCTCTGAGGTACGTGAGGCAATGACTACCGCAAAAGAAGCGGGCGTGCGCGTCGTAATGATTACCGGCGATCATGTAATAACAGCGCAAGCAATAGCAAAAGAAGCGGGTATTTTTTGCGAAGGTGACGGGGTGCTAACGGGTGAAGAGATTGATGGATTTTCAGATACCGAACTTTCTGAAAAGCTCGCACAGGTATCAGTCTTTGCGCGGGTTAGCCCAGAACATAAACTACGTATCGTTAATGCCTATAAAGCGCGCGGTGAGATTATTGCGATGACAGGCGACGGGGTTAATGACGCACCATCGCTTTCGGCTGCAAACCTTGGCGTGTCGATGGGGAAAATAGGGACCGAGGTCGCCAAGGAAGCATCGGACATTGTGCTTCTTGATGATAATTTTGGGAGCATTGTTGCTGCTATTGAGGAAGGGAGGAATATTTACAAGACCATCAAAAAAGTGATTTTGTATTTGTTCTCAACAAGTGTTGGTGAAGTACTCACTATTGTCGGCGCACTCCTCCTTGCATACCCGCTACCTCTTTTGCCCGCACAGATTATCTGGCTCAATTTTGTGACTGATGGATTCCTGGATACCGCGCTTGCTATGGAGCCAAAAGAGCAAGGCCTCCTCCGTCGCAAATTTGAGCGACCAAAAAAATATCTTGTGGATAAACTTATGGCATGGCGTATGTTTTTGATGGCAGTACCTATGGCGGTGGGTACACTGTACTTATTCAAAGGCTATTTTGAAACTGACCTCGTAAAAGCATGGACGGTTTCGCTCACGCTCCTCGCGGTCTTTCAGTGGTTCAATGCATGGAACTGTCGTTCTGAAGACCGCTCGATATTCCAAATGAATCCTTTTTCAAATAAATTTCTGGTTGGCGCAACCTTGGTGGTAATTTCGCTCCAGATGCTCGTGTTGTATAACCCTGTTGCACAAAAGCTTATGCACACGGTGCCGTTAGGGCGCGAGGAGTGGTTTGTCATTATTGCCATCGCTTCGTCCATTATTTTCGTCGAAGAAATACGCAAATTCTTTTACCGCAGGAATATTAAAATGGTATAATAAAAATAATGAACAGAACGATGAAAAGTTTTGGATGGGCAATGAGCGGACTTCGTACCGCATGGCGAGAAGAAATCAACTTTCGTATTGAAGTTGTGGTTGCCTTTGTTGTGGTGGTAAGTGGCACGTATCTTGGTTTTGGGAAACTTGATTGGGTTATTATCGCTGGGTGCGTCACGGCGGTTCTTGCGTCCGAAATGGTTAATACCGCTATTGAGGACCTTTGCAATAAAGTAGAGCCGAACACTGACCCGGTAATTGGCAAAATCAAAGACCTCATGAGCGGATTTGTATTCATGGTAGCCTTGGGGACTACTATCGTCGGCGGGATAGTCTTTTCTAATTATTTTTACTAGAGACCGATGTCTTTCAGGAGAATGGAGAGTTCTTCTTTAGTGAGGTCACGATAGGCTCCGTCCTTAAGGTCACCAAGTTTGACATTCATGATGCGCACACGAGTGAGCTCGAGTACTCGGTATCCCTCAGCGGCACACATGCGGCGAATCTGATGCTTCTTGCCCTCAACGAGAGTGATATAAAAAATAGTTTCTCCTGCACGGCGTGCTTTTGCAGGCTTTGTTTTGTAATCCTCAATTAAAATACCGCGCTCCATGTGACGAACAAAGGTATCAGACACTGGCTTGTCTGTGCGCACAAGGTATTCCTTTTCGTGCATACGTGAAGGATGAAGGAGGCGCTCGGTGAGACGACCATCGTTCGTAAGGAGGATGAGTCCATGAGAATCCTTGTCGAGACGACCAAGAGGGAAGAGACCACGGAGTGCGGGGAGCTCTGACATAATAGCGCGGGAGCCTTCTTGTGCGTCAGTCGATACCCCTCGTGGTTTGTGGTAGGCGATATAGCGATGGCGAAGAGCGTTCTGCGTGAGGACTTTTTCTGCGACCTCAACGAGATCGTCTTCGTTTACTTGGTCGCCAAGCTTGGCAACCTTACCGTTTATTTTGATAAGACCCTTTTCAATGAGCTCGTCGGCCCCGCGACGCGTGGAAAAGCCCTTGTAGGCGAGGTATTTGTTGATGCGTGCAGGAAATTCGATTGGCTCAGGAGTCATAGATAGATACAATTATACCATATTTGATATACAAATGCAAGTGCTCAACAAAAAACCGCCTTTGCTGCGGTTTTTTGTTGAGCACGTTATCTAAAGTCTCTTAGAGATGCTTTTTGATCATCTCTTCGAGTTCGCCGACATGGCCTTCCTTGTCTTTTTCCACCTTCTCCCAGAAAGCAGTGCATTCAGCACAGCCGTCAGCATCTTTTTTGTATGAATCCTTGATACGCCAGAGGCTCTTGTGTTCCTGTGTCGCCTGAAGAAGGAGATTGTATACGTGATTATTCAGCATAATATTAAAATTATTTAGGTTATTCCTCGACCTGTCACTAGTATACCATGCGGGCGTCTTGATTCCGTGAGTTATCCCCATATTCTTTTCATGTTTCTTGCAGTGTCATGATATAATGCGCATGAATACTTTACATTAATTATGCGCGTACTTATGTTCGGCTGGGAATTTCCCCCTCACAACAGCGGCGGCCTTGGCACGGCGTGTTTTGGGTTGACGCGCGCGCTCGCCAACCGACAAATCGATGTCCTTTTCGTGCTTCCTAAAAAGGTTGGTGTCTCTGCGTCGTTTATGAACATTCTTTTTGCTGATACGCGCAAGGTGAAGTTCCACGAGATCGAGTCAAACCTTAAACCATACGTTACTTCTGATGGTTATGTGCGTGAGCGTGACAAAATGATCTCTGATATCTATGGCAATACGCTTCTTCAAGAGGTTCGCCGCTATGCTCTCCGTGCACGCGAGATTGCAAAAAAAGAACACTTTGATGTTATTCATGCGCACGACTGGCTTTCGTTTCTTGCGGGAGTCGAAGCTAAAAAAGTTTCTGGCAAACCCCTTGTTCTTCACGTGCACGCGACAGAGTTTGACCGCACGGGAGGGCAGGGGGTCAACCAAGATGTCTATGACATCGAAAAAATGGCAATGGAATATGCCGACGGCATCATAGCCGTTTCTAATTTTACGAAAGAAAAAATTATCAAACACTACGGTATCTCTCCGGGAAAAATCGAAGTAGTACATAACGGCATTGATGAATGTGACTATGCGGATATTCCAGATAGACTTTCTGAACTAAAAAAGAATGGGCAAAAAATTGTACTCTTTGCAGGTCGCATCACTATCCAAAAAGGGCCTGAGTATTTTATTCGCGCGGCAAAACGCGTTCTTGAGCACAATCCTAACGTACTGTTTCTTGTCGCGGGGAGCGGAGATATGGAGCGACAAATGATGCTTGAGGCGGCGCACCTCGGCATATCGAGCAACGTAATGTTCGTCGGCTTTCTTCGTGGCGACGACCTCAGTGCTGTGTATCGTGCTGCAGACCTCTTTGTGATGCCGTCGGTTTCTGAGCCTTTTGGTATTACCCCACTCGAGTCAATCATTGCCGGTGCGCCCGTGCTTATCTCAAAGCAATCAGGCGTCGCCGAAGTTCTGACGCACGCACTTAAAACGGACTTTTGGGATACCGATGATATGGCGAACAAGATTCTCGGGGTGGTGTCACATCGCTCTCTCTGGCAAACACTTTGGAGCAACAGTCGTGAGGAAGTAAAAAAGGTTACCTGGGACGCATCCAGCAAAAAGTGTATTGATTATTACGCAAAACTCATTTGTGATTGCGGAGTGCCACCTGAAGTGCGCGTAATCTGATATAATGTGTTCTGTATTTCCTATTGGCTAATGACTACCAGCTATTAACTACCCATATGGCATCAATCTGTTTTTATTTTCAAGTACACCAACCATTTCGCGTAAAAGATTACCGCGTGTTTGATGTTGGTCGTGATAGCGAATACTTTAACGACGACTCTGACCGCTCGATCAATAATAAAAAGATTTTGCACAAAGTAGCAGGGAAGTGCTATCTCCCCGCTAATGCAGTTCTCCTTGAGCTCCTCAACAAATATCCTGAATTCAAAATCAGCTTTTCTTTTTCAGGAGTTTTTCTTGAGCAACTTGAGATGTTTAGCCCTGAGACGCTCGAATCATTTCAGAAACTGGTGGCAACGGGTCGTGCGGAAGTGCTTGAAGAGACGTATTACCACTCGCTTTCGTTTTTGTATTCACCCGAAGAGTTTCGACGTCAGGTCGCGATGCATCGTGCAAAAGTACAAGAACTTTTTGGCGTCACGCCGACGGTTTTCCGCAACACCGAGCTCATTTATAACAACGCGCTCGCACATGAAGTAGAAAAGATGGGGTACAAGGGGATTATCGCCGAGGGGGCTGACCATGTGCTCGGCTGGAGAAGTCCTAATTTCCTTTATCGTCCTCAGGGAACCGAGAACATCAAACTCCTTCTCAAAAATTATCGCCTCTCAGACGACATCGCATTTCGCTTTTCATCAAAAGATTGGGCAGATTTTCCTTTGACGGCGCCCAAGTTTGCGCAATGGGCATCACAGGTTAACGGCAACGGCCAGGTCATCAATCTCTTTATGGACTATGAGACATTTGGTGAGCACCAATGGGAGGACACGGGTATCTTTAATTTCCTTCGTCATTTACCTGAGGAAATTTATAAGCACCCTGACAATGATTTCATTACTCCGTCGGAAGCAATAGAACGCTATGAGCCGATTGCGGAGCTTGATGTGCATAACTACATGTCATGGGCGGATGTCGAGCGCGATCTCTCCGCATGGCTCTCGAATGCCATGCAGCACGATGCAATACAAAGCGTCTACAGTATGGAAGACGACGTTCTTGCAACCGATGACGTGCGCCTTATCGACGACTGGCGCCGTTTGCAGACCTCGGACCACTTTTATTATATGTGTACCAAGTGGTTCAACGACGGCGATGTGCATAAATACTTCAACCCTTACAACACGCCATACGAAGCATTTATCGCGTACATGAATGCATTGCAAGACATGAAATTACGCATTCATAACTATCGTGCACCTGAAAATACGAGTCCGAAAGAAATCCCCGTGCGGCATCTTTCCGCGTAGAGGTTATACATCAATATTTAAGTATCGATAATTATCACAGAGTTGTATCTATAGATACAACTCTGTGATAATATTTAATATATGAAAAATTATGAACACGGTGAGTTGGCGAAGGAAATACTAATAGGTCTTGCAAATACGGGGCTTTTGGTTGCATGCCTCGCAATGCCAGGACTTACTAAAATCATACCGCTTTTTGACCCCAAAAATGTAAAGGAAAAATACAGAGTGAATCGCACGTTAACAAGCCTCCAGAAAAATAAGTTGGTAAATATATACACAAAGAATGGCAATGAGGTTATCGAGATTACTAAGGCAGGAAAGAAAAAAGTTCTTGAATATAACCTTGATGAATTGAAACTTAATGTGCCAAAGAAGTGGGATGGATGGTGGCGGATTGTGATGTTCGATATACCAGAATCAAAAAGACGATCTCGTAGTGCTGTGAGTCGAAAGATAAAAGAACTGGGTCTTTATCCAATCCAGAAATCTGTTTTTGTGTCGCCCTATCTTTGCAAGAATGAGATTGATTTTGTTGGAGAATTTTTTGGCGTGCGAGATAACATTATTTATATTAAGGCAAAAGAAATTGAGGGTGTGAGTGAACTCAAAGAATATTTTAGGATATAATCCAAAAATATTCTAAGTCATCACAGAGTTGTATCTATAGATACAACTCTGTGATGATGAACAAGGATACAGATACGCCACGGTGGTGTTGTGGGGGAAATTATACACAAATACGGCATCTTAGTATTGTATTCAAGCGCGGTTTTTTCTATAATGTAAACATGCCCAAGTCCCTTTCACTCGGTAACGGAAATATTCTCGTCTGCACAGACAAGCGAGCGCAGGTTCGTGACTTTTACTTTCCGTACGTAGGGCTTGAAAATCATATTGGTGGACACTTTACGCATCGTGTTGGTGTCTACGTTGACTATCAGCTCAACTGGTTCGACAACCCCAATTGGGATATCAAAATCGGCTCAGCAAGAGAGTCGCTCGTTGGTGAAACCACCGCAAAAAACGATACTCTCGGAGTAACCCTTCATCTCTCGGATACGGTATACAATGAAAAAAATATTTTCTTGCGTGCGGTGACGGTAAAAAATGAGACCGATCGTGCCCGCACGGTAAAACTTTTCTTTAATCACGAGTTCGAGATCTACGAGTCACACCGTGGAGATACTTCGTATTTTGACCCCATTAACCATGTTGTAATTCACTATAACGGCAGGCGTGTCTTCCTCATTAACGGTATTTCAGATAAAGGGAGTTTTGACGATTATACGACAGGTATTTTCAAAATAGAGGGAAAGGAAGGTAGCTTTAAAGACGCCGAGGACGGTGCCTTGTCCAAAAATCTTATCGAGCATGGCCCTTCGGACTCCGTGATTGGTTTTTATCTTGATCTTGGTCCCGGGGAAGAAAAAACGATTCACTATTGGATTGCAGCAGCAGAATCCATCAAAGAGGCCTTGGCACTCAACACGTACACCCTTGAGCGCAAGCCTGGACACCTTATGCGTACCACGCATGACTTTTGGCGTGCATGGGTCAACAAGTACAATTTTAACTTTTATGGACTCACCGAGGACGAGGCGACTCTTTTTAAAAGATCGCTCTTGATGATACGCACCCATGCCGACAACCGCGGAGCAATACTTGCTTCCGCCGACTCAGACATGCTCCAAAATGGACGCGACACGTACAGCTACATGTGGCCCCGCGACGGCGCACTCTCGGCGATGGCCTTTGATATGGCAGGGGATTTCAATGTCTCTGAACGGTTTTTCCTCTTCTGCAATGACGCCCTTAGTGATGAGGGGTACCTTATGCATAAATACCGCTCTGACGGTTCACTCGGAAGCTCGTGGCATCCGTGGATGCGTGGAGGGAAAATCGAACTCCCTATTCAAGAAGATGAAACGGCACTGGTTGTCGTCGCGCTGTGGCGCCACTATGCGCAATCCAAAGACCTCGAGTTTGTCGAGCAGATATACAACAGCCTCGTTAAAAAAGCTGCTGATTTCATGGTGGAGTATCGTGATCCAAAAACACGCCTCCCCAAAGCCTCGTACGATCTCTGGGAAGAGAAATTCGGCATTCACACGTTTACGGTATCGACCGTATATGGTGCACTTATAGCAGCGGCAAAATTCGCAAAACTTCTCGGCAAAGAAAAAAGCGAGCAAACATACAATACTGCTGCTTTTGAGATTCGACAGGCAATGCTGACGTACCTCTATGATGACACGCAGGGGATTTTTGTAAAAATGCTCAACGTGGCAGATGATGGAACGATTACCTATGACAAGACACTTGATATGTCGAGTGTGTACGGTGTCTTTGCGTACGGTGTGCTCGACATCGATGACCCACGCCTCGCCCGCGCAATCAAACAAGTTGAAGATCGCCTCGTTTGCAAAACAGAGGTCTCAGGCGTTGCGCGATATGAAGGGGACTATTATTTCCGTTCAGCAGGCGGCATCCCGGGGAACCCTTGGATCATTACCACCCTTTGGCTCGCAAAATATTATATTGCCCGTGCAAAGAACGAAGCTGATTTTGCTCCTGTACACAAATGGCTCGCATGGACCGTTAAACATGCTTCGCTTTCGGGCGTTCTTTCAGAACAAATCCACCCCTACACAGGCGAGCAACTCTCGGCAACGCCGCTCACGTGGAGTCACTCGGAATACGTCACCACGGTCGTTGGGTACTTGAACCGTCTCCAAGAACTTGGTGTCTGCCTCAAATGCAACCCTCTTTATCAAGAAGAGTAAAAAAGGTATACCCCCACACCTACTTTTATATAAAAATATTCAACAAGTACTTCTAGGAAACCATACAAACTATACAAAAAGTAGGTGTGGGGGTATACTCTTGGGTATGGTAAACTCCACAGAAGTAACTCCGCCGCCAACCATTATCACGATATTTGGTGCCACCGGCGACCTCGCTACTCGCAAACTTATTCCCGCACTTTTTGACCTTTTTCAAAACGGATATCTTCCTTTTTCGTTTAAGATTGTTGGAATGTCACGTCGAGGGTTCTCTCACGAAGAATACCGAGATATCGCAAAGAACTCGATTATCGAAAGGACTGCTTCTCAAAAAGAGGATATTCTTGAGGAGTTTCTTTCCCACATTTCATACACACAGGGAACATTTGACGACAAGGAGAGCTACGAGAGGCTTAAGGGGGTGCTCGACCATGAGGAGCGTTTGTTTGGTCAATGCACCAACAAACTTTTTTATCTTGCCGTGCCTCCGGCGTACTACAAAGGAATCTTTGAACAGCTCGCCGCTTCTGACCTTAGCAAACCATGCAGTGATGAAACGGGCTGGACGCGCATTTTGGTTGAAAAACCATTTGGTAACGACGTCTCGACCGCGCAAGAGCTTGATCAAGTCCTCGGAAGTCTTTTTAAAGAGGAGCAAATATTCCGTATCGACCACTACCTTGCCAAAGAAGCGCTTCAGGATATTTTGATGTTCCGCTTTTCAAACACTCTCTTTGAACCGCTTTGGAACAAGGACTATATTGAGCGCGTGGAGCTCACCCTCAGTGAAAAAAAGGGGGTGGACAGCCGTGGCGCCTTTTATGATGGCATTGGTGCGCTCCGCGATGTAGGCCAAAACCATTTACTTCAAATGCTCGCGTTTATTGCCATGGAGGACCCTATAGAACTTGATGCTTTGCGTATTCGCACCGAACGCGCGCGCGTACTTGAGTCACTTCGTCCAGTAAACTCTGACACCGCGGGGGCACTCCTTGTGCGAGGACAATACGAGGGATACAAGGAAACACCGTCTGTTGACGCTGCCTCTCAAACAGAAACTTTTTTCCGCATTAAAACATTCATCGACAACGACCGCTGGCAAGGTGTCCCATTTTATCTCGAAAGCGGCAAGGCGCTTGATGAAGATAAAACTGAGATCAAAATATATTTCAAGAAGACAACCTCGTGCCTCTGTCCACCAGGCACCGAACATCATCACCAAAATATTCTTACCTTTAGAATACAGCCGGACGAAAAAATATCTATTCTTTTTTGGGCAAAGAAACCCGGACTCTCGCTCGATCTCGAACCAAAGGAGCTTTCGTTCTCGTACAGAAACATCCCCGAAGGGTCACGTCTCGCCGATGCTTACGAAAAAGTACTGTTCGACGGTATTGCGGGCGACCAGATTCTTTTTGCAAGCACGGAAGAGGTCTCTGCGGCATGGCAATTTATTACGCCAATCCTTGAACTCTGGGAAAATACGCCGCTCCACCCATACGCACAGGGAAGCAAGGGCCCGCAAGTGGATTTATCGTCAATTTAGCGTACAATAGGGGTATTATGGCAAAAACGATTGGGTATATTGGTTTGGGAAAGATGGGCAAGGGGATGGTAGAAAACCTCCTTGGAAAAGGGTGGGGAGTGGTCGCGTTCAACAGAACACCCGCTGCCACTGAGGAGGTCGCAGAAAAAGGCGCAATCCCGGCATACACACTTGCCGAGGTCGTCGAGAAACTCGCGTCCCCGCGCCTTGTGTGGCTCATGGTGCCCCATCAGGCCGTTGATGATGTTCTTGCCGAACTCGTACCCTTATTGAGCGAGGGCGACACCGTTATTGACGGCGGCAATTCTTTTTACAAAAATTCAATGCGTCACGCGGACGAGCTCACCAAAAAAGGAATTCATTTTCTTGATGCGGGCACGAGTGGTGGCCCTGGTGGCGCACGCGAGGGTGCCTGCACGATGGTGGGGGGTGGAAAAGAAATCTTTGACCGCTACGAGGAACTCTTTAGGGATATTTCTGTAAAGGATGGGTATGCATACTTTGGCAAAGCAGGCGCGGGACATTTTGTAAAAATGGTACACAATGGTATTGAGTACGGCATGATGCAAGCGATTGGTGAGGGATTTGAGGTGATGAAAAAATCTCCTTTTAATCTCGACCTTGAGCGTGTTGCAAACCTCTACAATCACCAAAGCGTCATTGAGTCACGTCTCGTTGGCTGGGCAGAAAGCGCTTTCAAAGAATACGGCGAGGGCCTTGATGTCATTTCAGGAAAGGTTTCGCACAGCGGTGAGGGTTTGTGGACGGTCGAAACAGCCAAGGAGTTCGGCGTCCCCGTACCTATTATAGAAGGGTCGCTCAAGTTCCGCGAGGAGTCACAATCAAACCCAAGTTATACAGGGCAAGTTGTCTCAGCGCTCCGTAATCAGTTCGGCGGACATTCAGTAAAAAAAGAGCATGAGTAATTTTGAGCCTAAAAAAACAATTGACATATCGCTCTCGCTTGAAGAGGGGATGATTACGTACCCCGATAATCCTCCGTTTACGATTGAGGACGCTTCTGGTCCAACATCATCGCGTTCAATATTGACGATTGGCACCCACACCGGGACCCACATCGATGCACCTCGCCATGTTTTTAAGGACGGTAAAGGATTGAACAAAATCCCCCTCATGCACTATGTGGGGAAATGTCGTGTGCTCGATCTAACCAAAGCAAAAGAAGCCATCACGACAGGAGACCTTGAGCTGTTTCGCATCAAAAAAGGGGAGCGTATCCTCGTAAAAACCCGTAATTCAAAACGAGGGTTTAAAACATTTTACGATGACTACATATATCTAGACGGTGACGCCGCAGACTATTTGGTTAAAAAAGGAATTACGCTTTTTGGTATTGATTCTCTCTCTGTTAAAAAGCGTGGTGGTTCAGACCACCGACCACACCTCTCGCTCTTGAAAAAGGGTATTGTTATTTTTGAAGGACTCGATCTTTCAAAGGCCCCCGCGGGTAATTATACTTTTATTGGACTTCCCTTGAAACTTGGGGATGTCGATGGGGCGCCAGCGCGAGCAATTTTAATTCAGTAATTACAAACAGTATGTATATTTTATTTGATATCGGAGGAACAAAAATGAGGGTCGTGGCGGCGAACCGCGATAAATTCATCGGCGAACCAGTCGTGGTTTCAACACCAAAAGATTTTGAGGAAGGACTTGCGACGCTAAAACGTATCATCGACAATCTCGAACACGAGGCTCCTGTCACGGCAATCGTTGGCGGTATTGCGGGGCCGCTTGATAAAGAGAACACGATGCTGGTAAGGAGTCCCAACCTGGGAGGGTGGGTCGGTCATGATATCAAAAACGCTCTCCGTGAAGTATACAAGGCCCCAATCGTGCTCGAGAACGACGCTGCACTCGTAGGGTTAGGTGAGGCACATTTTGGCGCTGGGCGTGGCAATAATATTGTTGCATACATTACGGTGAGCACGGGTGTCGGCGGTGCGCGTATTATCGACGGAACTATTGATGAAACGGCGGTTGGTTTTGAGCCCGGACATCAAATCATCGACCCCGATAATACCTTATGCCCAGAGTGCGACGGAAACGATCTCGAGGCATATGTGTCTGGGACAGCTATTGAAAAACGCTACGGCATGAAGCCTTTTGAAATCCATGACCCAGCGGTCTGGGATAAGCTCGCACTCTACCTTGCCTACGGACTCAATAACACTATCGTGCATTGGTCGCCCGACGTCATTGTTCTTGGTGGTTCAATGATGAAGGACATCGGTATTCCTGTGCCCCTCGTCAAAAAACACCTTGAGGATATTATGAAAATATTCCCCACGCTTCCCGCAATAGAGAAAGCTGAACTCGGTGACTTTGGCGGACTCTATGGGGCGCTCGCGTATGCGCGCAGGCACTACTAAATGAGTAATATAAAAAACCCCGCACACGTGCGGGGTTTTTACTAGTACGTTGAACCCACATTACAAGGCGGTTTGGCTCTTCGAATAAATTTGCAAAAGGTAAGAATATGAGGGTCACCTCCCTTTGAACAATATTCTTTGCTCTTCAGAAGCCAATCGCTCATGTAAATCGGTGGAAAACAAGTGTCTCCTTGAAAGTCCCCCCAGACAAATGTCAGGTAAATAGTACTTGTGTGGGGCATGAACAACTTGTAAATTTCTGCCCCGCCAATCACGAAAACTTCTTCAGTCTTTGCGATTTCGAGAATCATGTCGATATTTTTGTGAACGATCACTTGCCCTTTGTTGATTTTTACCGAAGAAGTATTACGAGTGAGAACGATATTCTCACGACCCGGAAGTGGTCGGTACTCTTCAAGCAGGGAATCCCACGTTTTTCGTCCCATGACGACGGGGTGCCCTATCGTAAGATTTCGAAAATTCTTCATATCGCTGGGAAGTTTTGGCCACGGGAGGTCACCGTTCACCCAAATAACATAGTTACCTTTTCCTGCTGCAGCAATAATATTGAGTGACATTTTATACTCCTTGTGAGTGTTTCAATGAATACAAAATTTCTGACGTTATCCTATCAACGTTTACGAAGTGCGTCAAGGATGCTAGAGTGAGATTTAATGAAGCCAATAGACTTTAAAATCGAGCATAAATTACCAGGAAAGCTTGGACGCGCAGGTACTATTACGACACCTCATGGAGAAATACAGACCCCTGCATTTGTGACGGTAGGCACCAAAGCAACGGTTAAAGCGCTCACTCCTGAGCAAGTAGCTGACCTAGGCGCACAAGTGGTTCTCGCGAACACATACCACCTCTATCTTGAACCAGGTGATGAGATTGTGCGCGATGCTGGAGGTTTTGGAAAATTTATGAACTGGCATGGCCCTACGATGACCGACTCAGGAGGTTTCCAGGTATTCTCCTTAGGGGCGGCGTTCGGCACCAAGGTTGGGAAACTAGCAAAAGTAGGGGAGGTTATTGTGGGTGAAGACGAATCAGCTGATTCGCGTCTTGGACGTGAACTAATATGTGATGAAGCGGGCAAGCTCGCAAAAATTGATGAGGACGGCGTGACCTTTAAATCCTACCGCGATGGCAGTGTGCATCGTTTTACCCCCGAGCGCTCAATGGAGATACAACACAATCTCGGCGCTGATATGATATTTGCCTTTGATGAATGCACGTCACCTGCGGCACCCCTTGCATATCAACGTGAAGCAATGGAGCGCACGCATCGCTGGGCAAAGAGAAGCCTCGATGCACACAAGGCAAACAAAGAGGCGAGTTCAAAACAGGGACTCCTCGGCGTGGTCCAAGGTGGACGACATCGTGAACTTCGTGAAGAAAGTGCTCGCGTGCTAGGCGCAATGGATTTTGATGGATACGGTATTGGCGGATCGTTTGATAAAGACGATATGAATACCGCGGTGGGCTGGGTGAATAGTATTCTCCCTGAGGACAAACCTCGGCACCTCCTTGGTATCGGTGAGCCCGAGGATCTTTTCGGTGCCGTAGAAAACGGCTGCGACCTCTTTGACTGTGTGGCGCCAACACGCACGGGACGTAATGGTACCCTCCACACCCATGATGGTAAAATAAACCTTCTTAACGCACGTTTTGTGCGTGACTTCACCCCCGTCGATAGTGAGTGCGACTGCTACACCTGCAAAAACTACACCCGCGCCTACCTTGCACACCTCTTCCGTTCTGACGAAATGCTCGCGGCAACCCTTGGGTCAATTCACAACCTCCGCTTCCTTGTAGCCCTCGTAGAAAAAATGCGTGAGGCCATCATCGATGACTCATTTGATACGTTTAAAACTTCGTTTATTGCGAGATACTATAAAAAATAATAGCCAGTATCAATATAATGATTACTGGCTATTTGATTATTTGATTAGTCTTTTTTGAATGCCATCTTATCTCTTGGGTACTCTGGTCCCAGTACTTCCCTTAGAATTACGTGACGAAGTTCTTTAGGGAGATTAACGAAGTACATCGTGTCTCCATTAATATGGGTGCTTAGGGCATCATCTTCCCCTACATCAAGGGTAACAAAAAACTTTAAGCTTCGTCGCAAAATTAACCCTTTTGGAAAGACTTCGCCTCGATACCGCACTTCCCGAGCGAGAGGTTCTAGGGGAAAAGAAATCTCCACCACACAATTTCGTGGATACACCTTTGAGAAAGACAAGAGGTTAATCTCCCATTGGCCAAAAGAGAGCAATTCCGTATAGTATCGCTTTGCTTCATTCATAACGTACTCCCTTCAGATCAAGTAGAGGAAAATCTTTTCCAAGCCTATCACTTTATGGTACTTTGTCAAAACAAAAACCGGCAGATATTACTCTGCCGGTTAAAACAATTTATTTTATAAGCCCTGTGATAAGCTCCTCGAGCTTTGCATCTCGAGAAGGACGATATGGTATCAACAATGCTGCTTCAAGCATAGCAATCTCGCTTTCAAGACCAATGGTGACAGTAATATCCTCGGCCTCAAAGTTAACCTCAACGATATCGATTTGCCCTGCCCTAAACCACTGACAGAGCTCTTCGATGGTAGCACTCGAGATACTGCTTATGTGCCTTTTGAGGGGCCCTGAGCGCATGGTGGTTGCCCTCTTTTCGCATTCCTTACACATGGTGCCCCTCCTTTTAAAGTAATCTGCTACCAAAAATACCATTATATGCTATATTGTCAAGCATGTCTGTATTCAATCTCAAATCAGAGTGGCCACCAGCGGGGGACCAGCCTCTTGCCATCAAGAAGCTTCTCGAGGGCCTCAAAAAGGGGTACGACCGGCAGACGCTCCTTGGCGTCACGGGCTCGGGCAAGACTTTTACCGCTGCCAATGTGATTGCGGCAGTTGGTAAGCCGACGCTCGTTATTGCGCACAACAAAACCCTCGCAGCTCAGCTTGCGCAGGAGTACAAGGAGTTTTTCCCTGACAATGCGGTGCATTATTTCGTTTCCTACTATGACTACTATCAGCCAGAGGCATATATGCCTGTAACCGACACCTACATTGAGAAGGATGTGCAGATCAATGACGAGATTGACCGCTTGCGCCATGCTTCAACACAAGCGCTCCTCACGCGGAAAGACGTCATCATCGTTGCGTCGGTTTCCTGTATCTACGGTTTGGGTTCACCGGCAGAATATGAAAAAGAAAATCTGAAGCTTGCCGCAGGGCAAAAAATTGACCGCAAGGAGCTGATGAAGAAACTCATTGCGATACATTTCGAACGCACCAACGCTGACCTCACGCCAGGCACGTTTCGTTCTATTGGCTCACTTCTCGAGATCATGCCAGTATCAGAAAAAATGATTTGGAGTATCACGCTCGGCACCGATAGTATTGTTTCGATACAAAAAGTAGACCCTGTGTCACAACGTATCGTTGGTGATGAATCAAATATTTTTATTTTCCCCGCAAAGCATTTTATTACCAACAAGGCAGAGAAGGAGCGCGCTATCAAGGCTATCAAAGCCGAGCTTGGAACCCAACTCAAGAAATTTGAAAAAGAGGGAAAGCTTCTAGAAGCTGAACGTATCAAGCGCCGTACTACCTACGACCTCGCGATGATTCGTGAGATGGGATACTGCAATGGTATTGAAAACTATTCGCGCCATATGTCAGGTCGTGCACAAGGGTCTGCGCCTGATACACTTCTTTCGTATTTCCCAAAAACCAAAGACGGCAAACCGGACTTTCTGACCATCATCGATGAGTCGCACGTAACCATTCCACAAATTGGTGGTATGTACGCGGGCGATCAGTCGCGCAAGAAGACGCTCGTCGAATTTGGCTTCCGTCTACCCAGCGCGCAAGATAACCGTCCGCTTCGTTTTGAAGAGTTCAACGAGCGTGTGGGGCAGGTCATCTACACTTCAGCAACACCAGCTAACCACGAGCGCGAGACGAGCAAGCAAGTGGTAGAGCAAATCATTCGCCCAACGGGTCTCATTGATCCTGAAATTTCCATACGCCCCATTCAAGAAAAAGGAAAGTACCTCGGGCAAGTTCAAGACTTCATTGCTGAAACAAAAAAGGCGGTTAAAAAAGGTGGTCGTGTCATTGCCACCACCCTCACCAAAAAAATGGCTGAGGATCTTTCGGAGTATCTAAAGGGGGAGGGAATTAAGGCTGAATATTTGCATAGTGACATCAAGACCATCGAGCGTATTCAAATCCTTACCGCATTTCGTAAGGGAACCTTCGACTGCCTCGTGGGTGTGAACCTTCTCCGCGAAGGGCTCGACCTTCCCGAGGTGACCCTCATTGGAGTGCTTGATGCGGACAAAGAGGGCTTCCTTCGTTCTGAAACATCCCTCATTCAAATCATTGGTCGCGCGGCGCGTAATGTCCTCGGGCGCGTCATTCTTTATGCTGACAACCTTACGGGTTCTATTGAGCGTGCCGTAGGAGAGACCAATCGCCGTCGCGCCATTCAGGTTGCCTACAACACCGAGCACGGCATCACTCCTCAAACCATCATCAAAAAGATTCAAGACATCACCGAGCACCTTGATACTGACCATATGAAGGCAGTAAAAATGAACCTCGATATTGATACGGAAATATTTGCCAAAGATCCACAGAAACTCATCAAGCTTAAGGAGGAGGAGATGTCCGACGCCGTCAAAGACCTCGACTTTGAAACCGCCGCCATCCTCCGCGACGAAATCCTCGCCCTCCAAGAAAAGCTCGGCATCGCACCGGCCAAAAAGAAGGCAACGACAAAAAAGAAAAGGTAGGCAGCAAAAACTTGCATTTTTATGTAATGTATGCTATAATATATTTGTTCTTTCATCGTCCTATTGGAGGCTCGAATGGCACAACGTAACGATGGCAAAAAGGTTAAGATTGTCTTGTTGTTCTTGATTCTTGGCCTAGCGCTACTCGGTGGCTACCAGCTTTTACAGGCGGGTAAACACTACCTTGAGGAGGCCCAGAAAAATACGACAGCAAATATCGACCGCGCAATCGGTAAAGCATCCGAATAGTTCTGAACGCTGTACCACGTACCACTTTCACACTCTGTGAAGGTGGTATTTTTTATACAAAAAAAGACCCGCGGTAAAGCGGATCTAAACCCTTGGAGGAGGGTTACAAACTAAAAATCATACTTGAGGGTAACGAACACCGCGCGGACACCTTTGGCGGGGACATAAAACTGTCCTGCAAGACTGAAGTCGCGCGCCACCTTCATTCCCGCACCGATGGTGATGGTGGGAATATTCCCACTTTTCTTTTCTGATGGACCAGGAATAATGAGATGTCGCCCCGTCACGTCGCTCACTTCAATCTGAGAAGTTTCGTTAAGGGTAATGCGGTGAATACCGACACCGAACCGAAGACTAAACGAATCGTTGATGGGCAACACGTAATTCACGACGGCGCCGAGAGTGGTGTTGGCTTTTACGCTCCTTGTGACGGTTGCCGAAGTAGGAGTAACAGGAAGGTTGTTGGTCTCTTCAAATGCGGCGAGGTCAGGGAGATCAATCGTGTTCTCGATGGCAAACTCGATGCCTCGCGTTGCGACCACATCAACACCCCAGTGCTCGGTGACCATGCAGCCAAGGGAAATTTGCTGCACATCTGTTTTGTTGTGGACAGTTCGCGAAGCAACGATATGAGGGTCCTGCATAAGTCTCTGCTCGGCGGCAGACATAGTAAAGCGATTTGCATCGATTGAAATCTGGCCAGCACCGAGGTTGATGGAACAATTTTTGCCATCGTCAGCAAACACATCGAACGGTAAGAAGACCAAAGCAAGGACTACGAGCAATAGCTTCATGGCGACCTCCTCGTTGTATGATATTTCGGAGAACTGCTACTTCTAGAGATAATGCTAGCATGCGCCCCCTCACCATACAACCATTGCTTAAATCGAAAAGTAATGGTATGATATGACGTTCAACACCACATCACTATGGCAAACAAAAAAGAAAAAGAACTCGACAAGATTGTCGTCAAAGGAGCACGCACCCACAACCTCAAAAATGTGAGTGTGGAGATTCCGCGTGGCACGATGACCGTATTCACGGGCCTCTCTGGCTCGGGAAAGTCTTCGCTTGCCTTTGATACGATTTTCGCCGAGGGTCAGCGCCGCTATGTGGAGTCACTCTCGGCGTATGCTCGCCAGTTCTTGAACCAAATGCAAAAGCCTGATGTCGATGAGATTACGGGTCTTTCGCCGGCAATCTCTATTGACCAGAAATCACACTCCTCAAACCCGCGCTCGACCGTGGCGACCATCACCGAAATCTATGATTACCTCCGTGTCCTCTATGCGCGTATCGGCAAGCCACACTGTCTCGTTTGTGGAACGGAAATCAAGCGTCTTGGCAATGAAGAGATCATCAACTTCATTATGGATGAAATCAAGGGAGCCTCGGGAAAGTCTGCAACTTCGGTGCGTATTTTTGCACCGATGGTTCGCGGCCGTAAAGGCGAATACTATCAGTTGCTCTACGACTTACTCAGTAAAGGCTACTTGATGGTGCGTGTTGATGGTGTCATGAAGAATCTCCGTGAGCAAATTGTCCTCACCAAAACAAAGAAGCATGAGATTGATGTTCTTGTTGATGAAATTTCACTTGAAGATTTTAAGGGAAAGAACACAAAAGGTCGTGAACGACTTGGCGAGGCCGTAGAAAAAGCACTTGATGAGTCGCAGAGTCTTGTGCGTATTGTATTTACGAAAGAGGGAGTGGAGACCAAAGACTCTATTATGTCCAACCGCTTTGCCTGCCCTAATGATGGATTTTCGTATCCTGAGATTGAACCACGTCTGTTTTCATTCAACTCGCCCTACGGTGCTTGTGAGGCCTGCAACGGCCTTGGTAGCAAACATTTCTTTGGCAAAGAGGTTTGCCCCGACTGTGAGGGTGCGCGCTTGCGCAAGGAGGCATTACAGGTGCTCGTTTCCGGCAAAAACATTGTTGAAGTATCGCGCATGTCTATCAAAGACGCCAGCGACTTTTTTGCGAACTTGAAAATCTCTCCGCGCGATAAAGATATCTCCGTACCTGTAGTAAAGGAAATCGAAAACCGTCTTCGCTTTATGCTTGATGTTGGTATTGAATACTTGACCCTCGACCGCCGTGCCAATACGCTCTCTGGCGGGGAGGCACAACGTATCCGCCTCGCGTCCCAGCTTGGCTCACGCCTGGTGGGTGCACTCTACGTACTCGATGAACCAACCATCGGCTTGCATCAGCGCGACAATGACCGCCTCATTAAAACATTGAAGGACCTCCGCGATATTGGTAATACGATTATTGTGGTGGAGCATGATGAGGACACCATCTTTGCCTCAGACTACATGGTGGACATCGGCCCTGGTGCTGGGGTACACGGCGGAGAAGTCGTAGTGTCGGGATACCTTGATGATCTCATTACGAATCCTAAAAAATACAAATCCCTTACCCTCGACTATTTGCGTGGAGATACTGAGGTTGAGATACCCCACAAGCGTCGAGAGGAGGACCGTGGGCATTTGCGCATTCGTGAAGGTGCTGCATTCAATATCAAACATTTGAATGCAGAGATTCCTCTTGGCAAGATGGTGGTTATTACGGGTGTATCAGGGTCTGGTAAGTCAACGTTCCTTTACGAGATCATTCACAAAAATCTCCAAGCGCGTCTTGAGTACAAGTACCGCACCAACGACATTTACAACTGCGAGAGTTTTACCGGCACGGAGTATCTTTCACGCACGGTCCTCATCGACCAGTCACCGATAGGCCGCACACCGCGCTCAAACCCTGCCACCTACACTGGCTCCTTTACCTTTATTCGTGATCTTTTTTCTGAAACCGAAGAGGCCCGCTTGCGCGGTTGGGGTCCAGGGCGATTTTCGTTCAACGTAAAAGGTGGGCGCTGTGAGACGTGTCAGGGTAACGGGACGATTGCCGTTGAGATGCACTTTCTCCCAACCGTGTATGTGACCTGTGACGTCTGTCGCGGTAAACGTTTCGAAAAGGACACCCTTGAGGTTAAGTACAAAAAGAAAAATATCTACGACATTCTCGAAATGACGGTTGAAGAGGCGCTTACGTTCTTTGAAGATATTCCTGCAATCTATGATCGCCTGAAAACCTTAAACGAAGTGGGTCTTGGGTACCTGAAACTCGGGCAATCAGCGACGACACTTTCTGGCGGTGAAGCTCAGCGCGTAAAGATTTCTTCCGAGCTCTACCGCCCTTACGCAGAGCGTACTATCTATCTCCTCGATGAGCCGACCGTTGGCCTCCACTATGAGGATGTGCGCAAACTCATTGAGATTCTTCAAAAACTCGTCGACAAAGGAAATAGCGTGTTCTTGATTGAGCACAATATGGACGTTATCAAGAGCGCCGATTATGTGCTCGACATCGGACCCGAGGGCGGGGAAGGCGGCGGACAGATCGTCGCCCGCGGTACGCCCGAGCAAATTGCTTCAAACCCTGCATCGCATACCGGCAAGTATCTGAAAAAAGTACTCAAGCGAAAATAAAACTACCCTCCCCGAGGGTAGGTGGGAAGTTACCGAGGTTTTTTGAGTTGTTGGTTTATCTTCAAAATGCGCACGCGCTGGTGGAACCACATTAAGGCATCCTTGTAATGATTAACGAAGTCAGCAATGGTTAGTAGATCAAAGGGAGAAAATGCTTCATTGAAATATACTCGACATGTGCAACCATTGATTGAAACCCCCCTGACCAGCAAAAGGGTGAAAAATCCAATTTCCTCTCTGGCAAAAACACGCTGGGGAATTTGTTCAATAAGTTCTTCCTGCAACTCCTGGGAGATACGAGGAAACATGTCGCAAAAGGTAAGGAACATGGGATGTGCGGGGCTCATATCACACCTCCTTCACGAGATTGATGGGGGAATAAGGCTTCTCACTTTACTCTACACTCCCACAAGGAAAAATCAATACAATGGCAAAAAAAAGAAATAGCTGCGGGGTGGGCAGCTATTTGGTAAAAATTACTTGCGGGTCAACAGTTTTGTTTTACGCGGAACGATTGACGTCGCATAGTCTTCTATGAGCTTGTCGATGAACACGTAGTTCATTTGACGCCGCATGTGATCCTCTGCAATAGTATAGGGGTCTGGGAAGGATACCGACATGTTCACATCTCGACCTTCCTTTATCTTTTGCAAAAATTCCCAGCCTCGCTCGTTGGGTACTCCCACAATCCACAGCGTGAGGAACTCTGCGCGCGCAACAAGAAACTCGTGCATGCACGGCATTTGCAAAAAGGGGATGTGCGTCAAAAGCGAGCACAGGATATCTTCAAAGATCTCAGGGAAAAGAATCCCCACCGGAATGGACGATTTATGGTACGCATTCATGATTCTCTCCTTGTAAAGTGCTCTCCTATAACTATATACTTACCTGTATTAAGGGTCAATATCCCAAAAACTGTCATGCAAAAGCTCAATACAAAACTCCCTGACAGCCCTGGCGTTTACATCTTTCGCGGATCTCGCCGCGCGGTTTTGTATATTGGTAAGGCAACCTCTCTCAAGAGCCGTGTCGCGAGTTATTTTCGCCGCGACCTCATCGCCACCCGCGGGCCGCTTTTGGTCGCGATGGTTGAGGTAGCAACCTCAGTCGATTTCGTAGAGACTGATTCCGTGCTCGAGGCACTCATTCTTGAAGCACACCTCATCAAGAAACATCAGCCGCCCTACAATACCAAAGAAAAAGATAACAAAAGCTTTAATTATGTTGTCATTACGAAAGAGGAGTTTCCGCGTGTCATAACAATGAGAGGGCGTGAATTAGAGTCAGGGACTAATGAAGTAAAATATTCCTTCGGACCATTTCCGCAAGGAAGCGTGCTCCGGGAGGCCCTTTCGCTCGTGCGCAAAATCTTTCCGTTCCGTGATAAATGCAAGCCTGGGGCAGGGAAGCCATGTTTCAACGCACAACTAGGGATCTGTCCGGGTGTCTGTGCGGGCACCATGTCACGTGCTGAATATGGCAAAACCATTCAGCGTATCAAACTCTTTTTTGAAGGTAAGAAACAAACACTCCTCGTCAGTATTGAGCGTGATATGAACAAAGCTGCAAAAGAACTAAAATTTGAAGAAGCTGCACGTCTCAAGAAAACTCTTTTTGCACTGACCCACATACAAGACATTGCACTCCTTAAAGAAAACTTCCACGAGAAACTAGCCAAACAAGGTACGGAATTGTTTCGTATCGAGGCATACGATTCAGCACACATTTCGGGCACCAGCACCGTCGGCGTAATGGTCGTGCTCGAAAACGGGGAAGCAAAAAAGAGTGACTATCGGAAATTTAAGATAAAAACCTCCACCAACGACGATAATGCTTCGCTTCGTGAAATGCTTGAGCGTCGTTTTGCGCATACTGAGTGGCCTATGCCGAAACTCATCGTGGTCGATGGAGGTAAGGCGCAAGTAAACACCGCGCGCAAGTCCCTTGCTGAATGGGGCCTCGGCATCCCCATTGTTGGTGTTGTCAAAGATGAGTTTCATCGCCCACGCGAGATTCTGTATGGGAAAAGGTCCGACCTTAAGAATTTGGGCTCAAGGTCGGTCCTTGGTGTGTCAGAGCGCGCCATTCTCCTCGCCAACAGCGAGGCACACCGTTTTTCCATAGCCTACCACCGCACCGTACGAAGCAAAACAATGAAGCGTCCAACAAAGAAACAGGCATAAAAAAGACCCGGGCAATTTCTTGCTCGGGTCTTTTGCCTCATACCGGAATCACTTTTCGGTGATTCCTGGTGGCAACAGGATGAGGGTCGACAATATAGTAGATACCATTCGACATTATCTCGATCACATAGACAGTTTCTTTGTCCTTATGAGTAGAGACACTTCTGATGACCGTGAACGTGACTGGCACCCCCGCAACGCAAAGGTTTTTTGCGCTCTTCTGAACGAGAACGTTGTTGAGCTCCTCGAGGCCTTCGTGAACATAGGCCTCCGCAAGGTCGGATGCATCCTTCTCAGTAAGACATGCGATTGGCTGACCTTGATAGGACTCGCCCGCAGTATAAAACTCTTCGGCAAAAACAGTACTTGCTGAAAATAACAAACACAACAACACGAGCTTATTCATGGCAATCTCCTCTGTGGTTTAGTATAGAACGATGCTAAACGGTACTATACGCAAATACAAGAACCTCGTCAATTAGACAAACAGTTCATCTACCACCGCCTTCACGTCGCCGCCACCTGCCTTACCGGCGAGGTCCTTCATGATGATCCCCGTGAGCTGGCCTGCTTTTGCTTTGTCGGTGACACCAAGCGCAGCCTTTTTTGCAAGAGCAACAACCTTGATCTCCTCGCGTGACATCAGGGTAGGGAGGTAGGTGTCGAGAATAGCGAGCTCCGCTTGTTCGCTTTCAGCAAGCTCAGGGCGGCCACCTTTTACAAACTGCTCGATAGAGTCTTTGCGTTGGTTGGAGAGGCGTTTAATGACTTTGAGAACCCCTGCATCATCGAGAATATCCTGTGGAGTTTTACCCGTTGCAACGAGTTCGTTCATAAAAGATGAAACCATATTGCGCACCACAGAAAGGCGTACCGCATCCTTGGCGAGCATTGCCGCTTTTATTTCGCCTTTGATTTGTTCGTGTAGAGACATAGTGAAAAATGTTTAAAAATACCCTTACAGTATAGGAGTTTTAAGGCGCATCGTCTACATTGACTTTTTACACATAATATGCTATACTTGCTTCCAGTAATGAAATTGGTGTTCTTTAACTAACCCATGCGATTCGAAGGAGGCAATAATGCCACTGACTCTTAAAAAAGCACGCACGAAGATTAAGGCTCAAGAAAAACGAATCAAGGAACTTGAGCTCCTGGTAACTCACGACCACCTTACGGGGTTATTGAACCGGAGAGGAATGGAAGAAGCATTGGCGCACCATTTCTCAATCCTGTCCCGCGATACGTGCCAGAAAAACAACTTCGCTGTACTGAATCTTGACCTGGATCGTTTCAAGGACATCAACGATACCTACGGCCACCATATCGGTGATGAAGTTATCAAGTACTTTGCAGTAACACTCAAGGATCTTTTGAGGGAAGACTACGATGTTATCTCTCGCCCTAGCGGTGATGAGTTTATTGTTATCCTACCAGAGAGTAACCTTGAGCAAGCGGAGTGTGTTAAGAGAAAGATTAAGGACACACTGGCAGCAAATCCTTTTAACGCAGACGGTATAACTTTGAGTCTCCGCACTTCAGTTGGGGTAGCAACAGCGCTCACTCCCGACGACTACGAGATTCGCCCGTTCAAAAAAATCCTTTCATTGGCCGATAAAGCTATGTACGAGGATAAAGAAAAGGGTCGCACGTCGAGGGGCTAAACCTCTAAAAATCAAACAGACTGTCAGTAATGGCAGTCTGTTTTTCTTTTACCAATCACTGTAGTAGAATGGGGGAATGGAACAAGAAATTTTAAATCGTCTCGCAGCACAAGAAGAGCTTTTACAGAAAGTGTATGTTTCGTCGGAAAAGACCCGCAAGTATTTTATGTGGACGCTCATTTCGAGCATTGTTCTCTTTGTCGTGCCCCTCATAGGTCTCCTTTTTGCCATCCCTGCAATGCTATCAAGCCTTGGTACCGCCTACGGAATGTAATATGTCATCAACTCTTATCCTCGTCGGGCTCATTGTTATCCTTGTCGCGGTTGTATTTTTCCTATTGCTAAAGAAAGCACCTGCGGCGACCCCTGAGCCTCAAAACGATTCGCTCCTCCTCATCCAAAACCAAATTGGTAATTTTCAGTCACAATTGAGCGACTTTATGCGCACGGTCGACGCCAAGGTCGGCTCGTCCAACAAGGAGATGCAGCAGGCGGTACGTGAGCAGTTTAGCGATTCACAAAGGCTCATCCGTGAGATCAACGAACAGGTGGAGCGTAACCTTACCAATGTCGCCAAGGAAATGACCACAGCCAACGAAACTTCAAAGCAGGTGCTCACCATTGCTGACCAGCTTCAGAATCTTGAAAAGGTCCTCAAGCACCAAAAGCAACGTGGCAACTTGGGCGAAGCAGCCCTCGAGCTCATCCTTTCAAATATCCTTCCCCCAACCGCCTACAAACTTCAACATCAGTTCAAAAACGGGGAAACCGTTGATGCGGTCATTTTGACCAAAGACGGCATGATACCGGTTGACGCAAAGTTCTCGCTCGACAACTACAACCGCATCATTAATGAGACCGACGAGACGCGCAAAGAAGAGCTCGAAAAGGACTTCAGAAACGATCTTAAAAAACGTATCGACGAGACTGCAAAATATGTACGGCCCGAGGAGGGGACACTGCCGTTCGCTTTTATGTTCATTCCCGCTGAGGGTATTTACTACGACCTCCTCATCAACGAAGTGGGTGCGGTCAAGGTCAATACCAGGAGCCTCATCGACTACGCATCAAATGAAAAACGCGTTATCATTGTATCTCCAACCACATTTTCAGCATACCTTCAGTCGGTGCTCTACGGTTTCCGTGCGTTTAAAATTGAAGAGTCGGCACAGCTCATCATTGGTCGCGTCGAGGAGCTTCGCAAACACCTGACCGCTTACGAGGAATATATGAAAAAGCTCGGCAACGCACTCGGTACCACGGTCAACCACTACACTGCAGCCTACAGAGAGCTCAAGAAAGTTGATAAGGATGTCGTAAAAATCACCGGCGAAACCGCTGGCATCGACCCACTTCTCATCGAGAAGCCACAGATGGAGGACTAATCCACCTACGCTAGAGCTTCGGCGTGACAAGTAAAAAAAGAACCGGAAGCGTAGGGGTACGTTTCCGGTTTGGCCATGAAGAGCCGAAGTCCTGCACACCTTGTGACGAGAGGGAGTGTTTCCACTCAACCGTCCACCGACGGCAAAGTGCTGCAAGGAGGATTCCCCAACAAACAAAGGCCCCAGGGAGTAAAGCCCGCCGTTACTGGCGAAGAACTGTTTGCCAAGGAAGATCCACTTCAAAAGTAACAATAATAGTCAGTTTTGTCAAGCAAAAACCACACCAATCCCCAAAAGGCTCAAATTCACTTGCTTTTTCTTTTATATCGTGTAGAATACAGGAACTATGAATTTTGCAGTAATCCAAACAGGTGGCAAGCAGTACAAGGTCGCTCCCGGCGAGTCTCTCGTTATCGAGAAGCTTCCTGGCGAGCTCAAGATTGGCGATAAGGTTGTTTTTGACAAGGTTCTCCTCGTCAACGACGGCTCAAAGACCCTTGTAGGCACCCCCGTTGTTTCGGGCGCAACCGTCGAAGCAACACTCGAAGAGGAAGGCCGTGGCGACAAAGTGGTGGTCATCCGCTACCGTCAAAAGAGTCGCTACTTCAAAAAGAATGGCCACCGCCAACCCTTCATGAAGGTAAAGATCTCCGCGATTAAATAACTCTCTCTAAAAAATCCCGCACAGAAACGGGATTTTTTGTTATACTTCATCCATGCGAATCTTACTTATTGACAACGGAACAACCCTTCTTGCAAAACTGCAACAGCTTATCCCTGGAGAGGAGGTCGTTCTGCAGCCAAAAAATATCCCCGCAAGTGAATTTGATGATTTTGACTTGATCGTTCTTTCGGGAAGCAAAGATCTTACGGTTATGTATGACAGCGAACATTTCAAAAAAGAAACTGCTCTAATTCAAAATACACAAACTCCCATAATCGGCATTTGCCTCGGGTGCGAGCTTATTGTCACTGCTTTTGGGGGCACGGTAAAGCGTCTCGACGAACGACACAGTGGAATTCGTAAGATTAACATCGTATCAGGCAATGCAAGCCTTGGAGTAAAGGACGGCGATGTTCGCGAAGTGTACGAAGGTCATCACTGGATTATTGACGAAACACCAAAGGATTTCGAAGTTATCGCTGTATCACAGGATGGCCCAGAGATAATACGACACACGACTCGACCGATATATGGTTTTCAGTTCCATCCAGAAAATCTTATTGACCAAACAGCGGGCGATGAAATGTTTATGAATTTATTTACTAAGTTTACACAAAAGTAAAAACCGACATCGCTGTCGGTTTTTACTTTTGTGTAAACTTAAAATGTATGGTAATGTTTTTTTAGTAATTTTAGTTCTCAAATTCTCCAACAAAACAAGGAGGTAGTCATGGAACCTTTTGTTATTTTATCACTTGTCATTATCATTCTCGCTTTTCTTGCAGGTAAATTATTCCCGTTTCAGGGGGTTATTAAAAAGATCACTTGTGTCGCAAGAGAAGAGGCTTCTCAAAAAATGCGAATGCGCACATATTACGCCGCGGATCTTTGCGGGGTCTACACGTGCGTTTCTTACGAACCTTGTTGGTTGCCAATTTATCCTAAAGGGGGAACACTGAGGATGGTAGTATTAAAAAGTGACCAAGATGTATATAAGCATCTCAAGATCAGCTGCGAGGAAACAGTGGCGCCGGGACAGAAGGTACATGTTCGATTACGAAACCCCGAGAATACACATAATCAGCCTACCGAAGGATACGGCGACATTTTGGAGATTGTCCCACTGCAGGCTACTTAACCTGTCATAATAACGACAGAAAAAACCGACATCGCTGTCGGTTTTTTTGTTTAAGACATTATTCGGACTAACCAGAGCTTCCTCCGCCGCACCCGCCACGAGAACGAGAAACGTGGTCACCGGTGCCGTTATTTTCAGCGCTAAAGCGATCATAAAAATCTTGAGCTTTAGGGCTGACAGGATTTTGTACGGTCTGCGCCACGAGGTTTGTTTCGTGCGCTCCACCCTTGTCGTACGGCAAGAACTTTTCCAGTACCCCACATCCACACCTGCAAAGTTCTTCTTGTTTGGGCTTACCCCTAAACAAACTAAAAAATACCTTGAACATGATGGTCCTCCTCTTCATTCGTTGAAAAACAAAAACTTCTACATCACAGACTAACACACCGAGGCAAGAAAACAACTCAGAGTTGTTTGACATTCTTGGAGGTGAGTGCTAGAGTCCTGACAGAGTAAAGCTTGGTGTGCAGCAATTCTGCTGTGCATCGCAACCAACCATCAAGGAGATTGCTATGTCTACTGAGTTTACGGAAACCCATAAAGGGGAGGTGCGTGTCTGCATACGAGGTATTGTTAGTGACAATTTTGCAGTCGCCACGTTCCTTCAGAAGATTTATTCTTTTACCGTAGAGCAATGCCTAAGGGAAAGGATTAGTTCAGCATTAGCCAACGCGTCGCCCCAGGGGCCCAGGTATTCCCCCTGGATTCAATACGTGTTCCTCCCTCGGGCGCTGACTGCTTCGATGGATTCTCGAGCAGACGATCGTTTGTTCGACATAAGAAATATCGCTCCTTTGGCCGATAGACTGCACGGACTTTTAATCGGCGGTAAAGAAGAAGACGTTTTCAACATCGTGTTGATGGAGAGACAATTCCGTGTGGAGATTTCGCCTGACAAGGAAAACATGATACTTTCTTTCTGTGAACGCCGCGGGGAGCGTTGTGAGTTAGATTGGAAGTTGCAAGAAATCATGAAAAATGTTTTAGGCAAATTGAATATGTGAACCAGCCCGTCGTTTCAAGACAAAAACTTTTTGTCGCGAGATGACGGGTTTTTGTTTGATTCAAAACGGGGTGTCTATGTGACCCCTGTTTTTTTATTGCCTGTGCTACCCGCGGTTCTTGAGTGCATGCCTTAGTGTGTCGCCGTCGGAGTATTCTAGTTCGGTGCCGGTGGAGAGGCCGCGACCGAGGGTGGTGAGGGTGATGCCAAGCTGGCTCAAAACTGGCTCGAGGGTCTTTGCCACGTATTCACGGGTGAAATCGCCTTCAGGGTTCGCTGAAAGGGCCAGGATGACCTCAGAGAGGCCGTCGGCGGCACCTTGCTCGATACGAGAGAGTAGCTCACGAATACGAATCTTTGAGGCTGGGTCGCGCTCGAGGACGGGGATAGTGCCACCAAGAATGAAGTACTTGCCGGCATAACTCCCACTACGACGCACACTTTCAAAGTCCGTGTCTTTTTCAACGACGAGGAGTGTTGCGGTATCAGTATCACTCGTACAGACATCACATATTGAGCCACCGCCGAGATGCGGATAAAAGCGAAAACACATCGTGCACTGAGCAATACTTTTTTTCAGCAAGGCAATCTCGTGGGCGAGCGCTGCAACAAATCGCGGATCCTGCGCGAGGAGAAAATACACAAAGCGTTTTGCTTGACGTGTCCCGATGCCGGGGAATTTCATAAAGTAGGTTGAAAGATTGTCGATGGCACTCATAGTTCAGGAATTAAAAGTCGTCCACATTACCAGCGCTTCCACCGCGGGTAGCGACGCCGTACTCGTGTTGTTTGTCGATAGAGAGGAAGGTCGACTTTTCTTCATCAAAGTAAAGCTTCACCGTTCCTACGGGACCGTTGCGGTGCTTTTCTACGATGATCTCCGCGATATTTGTTTTCTCAGCATTCTTATCCATCTTGTCCTCACGATGAATGAACATAACGACATCGGCGTCCTGTTCGATAGAACCCGAGTCACGAAGGTCAGAAAGTTTTGGCTTGCCACCGCGTGATTCCAAGGCACGGGAGAGCTGCGAAAGGGCAATAACGGGAACATCAAGCTCCTTGGCGAGACCCTTAAGTGATCGAGAAATTTCAGTCACCTGGTTCACCATATTGTCGTATTGCTTTGCGGTGGTCATCAACTGCAAGTAGTCGATAATGATGAGGCCGAGACCGTGCTCGCTCTTGAGCTTGCGGGCGGCACTGCGCATTTTCATAATAGAGTTACCCGCCTGGTCGTCGATAAAAATAGGTGCCGCAGAAAGTCTTTCAAGAGATGCTCGTATCTGATCAAACTCTGAATCAAGCGAGAGCTTTCCTGTGCGGAGCTTCCATGCGTTGACACGCGCCTCCGCCGAAAGCATACGGTCAACCAGCTGTTGGGTGTTCATTTCGAGAGAAAAAATACCGACAGGAATCTTGTACTGTATTGCTGCCTGACGGGCGATGTCGAGGGCCAGCGTCGTCTTACCCATCGAAGGACGTGCTGCAAGAATGATGAGGTCGGATTTTTGAAGCCCTGAAAGGAGTTCATCTATGACCGGGAAACCGGTCGGCACACCGCGGAGCTGCCCACCTGCTTTGTGTAAGGTATCGAGACGCTCCCACGCTTCGCCGAGGGTATCTTTAATGTTGACGAATTTTTTCGTGACGCTGGCGTTGGTAATCGAGTAGATCTTTTTCTCAGCCTCATCAAGAACGGTTTCAATCTCGTCGGCTTCATTGTACCCAAGCTCAGAAATATGCTCGGCGGCCTCGATAAGCGTACGGAGAATATGTTTCTTTTGAACAATCTCGGCATAGTACTTTGCATTTGAAGAAGAGGGGACCGCATCCACGAGCTCCGCAAGGTAACTACCGCCACCGACATTTTCAAACTTCCCACGCTCTTTCAAACGCGTTGACATCGAGAGGAGGTCGATAGGCTCGTGACGCGTGTGGAGCTCAACCATTGCATCAAAAATCATGCGATGCTTGTCGACATAAAAAGACTCGCGCGTTACCACGTCACCCACATCGTACATACCCTCAGGGCGCAACATGAGTGAGCCGAGCAGTGCTTTTTCGGTATCAATATTTTGTGGGGGAACGCGAAGTGCCCGAGATTTAAATTGGCGGTCCGGGATGTTCGATTTGCTGGTCATACGGGTCATTGTATCACAGTGAAAATGCTTGTGAACTTGACGCGGGGGATAGAACGGGGGAAAAGCGGTGGATAGCAAAATTAGACAACAAATACAAAAATATGCTAGTGTCAGCGTAGATTTGTACAACTATATGAGGCTATTATGCGTACTCACATTGTATTTATTATTTGCACGGGAGAGGCTCTTGCAATGTATCACCGAGAGCGCGAGCTTATCCAGCGGGCTGAATCAATAGGGGTTGTTCTTGCCCCTAGGCACCTCGATGATTCATTCGATACCCCACGTCCTCGCGTGAGTGTGGGGACCATTGGTCATATCGACTGGGGTAGACATGCTCTTGCTTTAGCCCTCAAAAACTCTTCGCGTTTTGTGCTCCCTTTGCCTGAGTTAAAAATTACGGCTGTGTCATACGGTAAGGCCAAGTGGGGCCATCAATTTGCAAAAATACGCAAGCAGCACGAGCAAGACTTTCAGAGAAAATCAAAGCAACATAAACAAGCAATGAGGAACTCTAATCGTCGCCGAAAGTAATAAGGTAATAGTCACACACCGTACAGAATTTCTGTACGGTGTATTTTTTAATTCTTTTTTTGAACCTCGGTGCCTTTGTCAGTATCTAAAACATCCCAGCCGAGTGCGTTTATTTCATCACGAATGCGATCGGACTCTGCCCAGTTTTTTGTGGTGCGTGCTGTCTCGCGAGAGAGGATAAGCTCCTTAATATCGTTGGGAATTACAACATCTACATGAGGCACAAACCCAAGACCAAGGACGCGGTCGAAATCAAGGAGTGTTGCCGTTTTATCAGCACTTGAGAGGGAAGTATCCTTTGCAACTTCCCAGGCGAGAGCAAGTGCGCGCGGTGTGTCGAGGTCGTCGGTGACTAATTCCTCAAAACGCCTTTGATAATCCTCGTTCACGGTGCCAACTTCTGCCCCAAGGTGCTCTGCGAGCCGTACGAGGGCCGTCTGCGCACCTTGGAGACCTTCCCAGGTAAAGTTGGCTTTTGCGCGATAATGCGCGCCCAGGACCCAGTAGCGAAAGGCAGCGGGGGAGATACCTTTTTCCACAATTTCCTTGAGCGTAAACATATTGTTAAGTGACTTTGACATCTTTTGTCCGTCAACCATCACGAACTCCGTATGAACCCATTGTTTTACAAAAGGTTTACCAGTCGCTGCCTCGGACTGTGCAATTTCGTTGGTATGATGAGGGAAAATGAGGTCAACGCCACCCGTGTGAATGTCGAGCGTCTCGCCAAGCTCGCTCATCGCCATCGCTGAACATTCAATGTGCCAGCCGGGACGACCGCGTCCAAACGATGCATCAAAAACATTCTCACCGTCCTCAGCTGTCCAAAATTTCCAGAGCGCAAAATCACGCGGTGACTTTTTGTCAGCGGCACCTTCCACGCGTGATTCAGTTTCAGCGTTGAGGTCAAGGCGTGCAAGGGCACCATAATCTTTCGATTTGGCGACTTCAAAATAAATACCGTCTGATGCGGGATACGCATACCCCTCGCGCAAAAGTTTTTCAATGAGCACAATCATTCCACCAATATGCTCCGTCGCACGAGGAATGTGCTCAGGAATCTTAATATTCAAATGGCGCAGGTCTGCCATCAGCACATCTTCGTAACGGTTGGCAATCTCTGAAAGAGGCACGCCTTCATCAGCACTCTTTTTAATCATCTTGTCATCAATGTCGGTGATGTTCATCACTTGCTTCACGGTGTAGCCCGCGTACTCGAGGGTGCGGCGCAAAATATCGTTCGCAATGAAACTACGAAGGTTACCGATATGCGCATAACCGTACACGGTCGGCCCACAGTGGTACATACGAACCTCTCGGTCGTGAAGGGGCACAAGGTTTTCAGTAGCACCCGTAAGGGTATTAAACAGCCTTAAATCCATTTCTTGTATTTAAAATAAACAAACATCCCCAATACCCCAATGAGCATAATCCCTATAACCATCCAAAAATCGTGAGGTCTCCCGACAATAGGTAGCTCATTGGTATTCATACCAAAAATACCAGCAATAAGAGACAGCGGGAAGATAACAAAAGACAAGGTGGTGAGCGTTTTAATAGTCTCGTTTGTCTTGGTTGTCAGGAGGGAGTCGTTCGTGTCGCGGAGTTCGAGAATTGTCTCGCGATGACCATCGAGAATAGCAGAGATCTTGTAATGCTCGCCCACGATTGTACGCAGGTAGTATGAGAAATCTTGACCAAAGAACTTGGTGCCTGCAACTTCAAAAGACTCAAGAACTTCTTTGTGAGGACGAAGAGTTTGTCTAAAATTCAAAAGGTCGCGATTGAGGTGCGAAATAGAATTCACCATATCGCGTTCCTTGCCCCCAAAAATCTTTGCCTCTATGTCGGTAAAGTCATGGTTGACATGGTCGAGCTCGCGATCAAGCATCTTGTAAAGCTCCTTCATAATATAGAACAGAATAAAGCCGGCATGGTCACCAATGTTTGAACGCTCAAGAATGGAGTTAACCTCAAATACTTTTGAGAACTCATGGAGGGGGTCGATGAGGTCGTAGTGCGTCGTAATGAGGAATTTTTTACCAATGATAAAATCTATCTCTTGCTCGCGTCCACCCTCGTGCTTGTGGGAAATAATGGGGAAGTGGAGGATGAGATAAATGAAATCTGGATAGAGGTCTACCTTGGGGCGAAGGGTTGGAGTGAGGAGCTCGTCGGCCGCAAGAGGGTGGATGTTGAACTCATCCATGAGTCCGCGTACTTCTTCCGAAGTAGGGGACTGCACATCAATCCAGACCAAATCCTTGTAAGTATATCGTGAAATCATATCGCAATATTATACACCAAATACAATACTTTATACAATTGACCGCGAGGCAAACTTTTGCGATACTACACGAGATGAAAGCATCTTTAAAAAAATCCCTCCTTCCGTCGCTCGCCGCAATAAGCATCATTGGCGCATTTAGCGTAGGGATTGGGGTTGGTGGGCATTTGGAGAAAAAAGCAGGGATTGCGCGTACCCTTGATAGCCAGCAACAGCTACTCGGGGGGCAGGCAACCAGTAGTGTCGATATGGCGCCCTTTTGGAAGGCCGCAGGTATTTTGAATGAAAAATTCGTTGCGACATCTGCTTCTTCAAGTATCCCCACCAGCGAGGATATGGTGTACGGCGCTATTGGTGGTCTTGCTGCCTCATATGGCGACCCTTACACGACCTTTTTCCCACCCAAAGAATCAAAAGACTTTGAAGATGAAGTGCGCGGAGACTTTGGTGGTATCGGCGCTGAGATAGGGATCAAGGACAACGTGCTCAGTGTCGTTGCTCCGCTCAAGAATACTCCCGCAGAGCGTGCGGGACTCAAAGCTGGCGATGCAATTTTGAAGATTGATAAAAAATTCACGGCAGGTATGACGGTCGAGGATGCGATTGCTATCATCCGTGGACCCAAAGGGACCAAGGTTATTTTGACGATAAAACAAAATGGTGACACCAAGGATGTTGCTATTGAGCGTGACACGATTGTCATTCCTACCATTGACACCAAGCTTCGTGACGACGGCGTGTTTGTCATTTCGCTTTACAACTTTTCCTCAAATTCTGCCACCCTTTTCCGTGGCGCACTTCGTGAATTCATTTTGTCTGGCTCCGACAAACTCTTGCTTGACCTCCGCAACAATCCCGGTGGCTACCTAGAGGCAGCAACCGATATGGCAAGCTTCTTCCTCCCTGCTGGTAAAACCATTGTTACTGAGGACAGTGGCACAAAAGCGCCGCAAAAATCAGACCGCAGTAAGGGGTACGACGTATTCACCGACAAACTCAAGATGGTCGTCCTCATAAACGAAGGGTCAGCATCAGCATCAGAGATTCTTGCAGGCGCACTTCGCGAGCACGGTGTCGCAAAACTCGTCGGTGAAAAAAGCTACGGCAAAGGCTCCGTACAAGAACTCGTAGAGATTACCCCCGAAACCTCTCTCAAAGTCACGGTGGCACGGTGGCTCACACCAAACGGAAACTGGATTTCCGGCAAGGGTATCACTCCTGATGTAGAAGTAAAATTCACCAAAAAAGATGCGGACAAAAAGATTGACCCGCAGATGGACAAAGCAGTGGAGATTTTATTAGACCCTAATTTCACAAGATAATATGAAAATCATTTTCCTTAAAGATATACCGAAAATTGGCAAAAAATATGAAGTGAAGGAAGTCACCGACGGATATGGACGTCACATAGTATCCAAAGGATTTGCAGAGCCAGCTACAAAGGAGGTTCTTGCTCGTGTTGAAAAAAAGATGCTCACCGACGCCTCACAGAAAAAAGTGCATGAAGAATTACTTTTGAAAACCCTTGAGAACCTGGATGGCACAACCGTCACCCTTCGTGGCAAGGCAAACGAAAAAGGGCACCTCTTTGCCAGTATCCACAAAGAAGAAATCCTCGCTGAGCTCAAACGCTCCACTCGCCTCGACATGCACCCCGACTACGTCGTCCTCGACAAACCCCTCAAAGAGCTTGGCACCTTCCAAATCCCCATCAACATCGCCAACCACCGCGCTGTGTTTACGGTGGTCGTGGAGGCTCTTACCTAATTCGATTCCAGGTCATATCAAATAACTATGGATGTAACTAAAAGCAGGTTGTTAATGATCAGGACTTTGAAGTCTAATGTTGTGCCAAGTATTAAAAAACTCGGCTTTTCTGGAAACTTCCCTCATTTTAGAAAAAAGAAGTCTGATAGGTTTGAATTTATTTCTTTTCAGTTTAGTCGTTATGGAGGGAAATTTGTAGCTGAGTGTGGATTTACAAAAGTATCTGACCTGCTTCCTTTTGAAAAGGAAGCAGGTTTTGAAAAATTAAATCATGGAAATGCACGTTCAAGACTAAGAATTGGTGCGGTAGGGGTTAATGAGGAATACTGGTTCGAGTATGAAAAATTTGAAAATGAAGCACAGTTTGAGAAGCTAGCACAATCTATTAATAGGTTGCTCCCTCAGGCGGAAATGTTTCTAAAATAATTCCATGCTCCTAACTAATAAAAAACGGCGTGCCTTTCGACACGCCGACCATATACGGGATTAGGGACATATTTCAAGGGCGGCTCCACATCACCTGGCGACAATGCTTCAGGGCCTCAGTCCTATCCTACACAAATCCCGATACAGTTTTTTGACTCTAGCACACTAATCAAAAACTCCCAATAAAAAACCGCTTCGTTATAAAGCGGTTTTTTTTGAAAGTGAGTTACTTTACGTGAACTACTTTACGACGGGTGGTGGTGCCGTCAAAGTTTCCTTTGCGTTTTTCAGTAAATGAAACGATGCCTGCCTTGAGAGCCCAGATAGTGTGGTCTTTTCCAAGTCCTACGTTCTCACCAGGGAGAATCTTTGTACCACGCTGGCGTATGATGATAGAACCAGCCTTGGCAGTCTCTCCAGCGTAAAGCTTCGTACCGAGGTACTTTGCTTTGGAATCAGTTAAGTTTTTGGCGGATCCGCCTGCTTTTCGATGTGCCATGGTATAATATGCCTATAATTGCTTGATTAATTACAATAGTTATGAGTATAGAAGATTTAAAGGAAAAAATCAAGGGGGTAGGGGGTTTTAGCTTGCCACAGCTGCGCACCCTGCCCGATGACCTATTTTTAGGGCTTATTATTGTTCTCGTCGCGTTTGGCTCTTTTGGCCTAGGACGGCTTTCAAAAATAGAAAGCACCAAGACACCCATCCGTATAGAAAATGAGCCACAGGTCACGGTAGAGACTTTTACAGCATCTGTGGCAGGGAATAAGGCGCCGACCAATGTTGACCAGTCCGCAAGTGCCATCGGGTCTGCCGTCAACCAGCTCGTTGGTTCAAAGAATGGCAAAAAATATTACTACCCCTGGTGTTCAGGCGTAAGCCGCATTAGTGAAGCAAACCTTCTTCATTTTGCCTCAAAAGCCGATGCTGAAGCACAAGGGTACACGCCTTCGAGTACCTGCAAGGGATTATAGGAAGCAGTGAACCAAAGTTCATTTTGAAAATACAAAAAAAGGCCGTCTAAAATTTAGACGGCCTTTGTAACTTAAATTACCCCCTGTGGATTACTGAGATGTCGCTCTATGACACCTACCGCTAATTGATATGTCTTCTCTAACGCAACGCGTTTGGCTTCACTACCATTTGGGGCGGACATTCGTGCTGCCTCAGCTTTTTCAATAGTGTCTGCTTCCTCAGCCTCCTTTAAGGAAAGTTCATTCCATTTATCGCGTGCGGCATCTAATGCATCTCCTCGAAATGGAGCATGGATATATGCTGCGTAAGCTTCTGAAACAGTAGCAGCTCCCTTAATTTCCTCAAAAGAAAGCTTGCTCCAATTTTCAAAAGCAATACGTTGCTCCTCGCTTCCGGGTTTAGTCTTGCAATACTCTTTTCGAGCCCTCGCAATAGATTTCAGTAACGTGCTCATTTTAAGAACCTCCTATAATAGATGAAATGATTCAAATTCTATTTTAATTATTACCATGATATGCGCATACAGTCAATATGCACAAAACGAGAATACCAAATCATATGTTATACTAGTTTTTACTTATGACCGCTATCGAATCCCTTCACACGCACACCACGCTCTCTGATGGCAAATTGACTCACCGCGAACTCTTTGACCTTGCTGAATCACTTGGTGTCTCGGTGCTCGCCTTTACTGACCATGATGCAGTGCCTTCTGTTGCGACAATGACGGAGCTTGAGGGCCTTCGTGGTCGCGACACTAAATGGATTATTGGTGCCGAGCTTACTTGCGACCTACCACGCGAGCTTGCGCCAGCCACTGCTGGAATACATCTCATCGGACTTTTCCTTGACCCACAAAACGGAGCACTCCTTGAACACTGCGAACGCGCCCAGGCATCACGCATTACCCGCATGAGAAAAATTGTTGAAGGACTTCAGGGGCTTGGTTTTATTATTACGGCAGAGGATTGCCTCGCTGCTTCGGGGGGTGAGTCGGTTGGCAGGCCACACATTGTCGAAGCTCTCAAAAGACGCACCGAGAACAACGCGGTGATGGAGAAAATTCGTCTCGAGATGCGCGCATCAGGAGAAACTGACCCCGCAATCAAAGAACGCTATGACAACATGATGCAAAAAGGTGAGCGACAATATCCGTACGCACTGTTCCTTAGCCCCGAAGCTTTTCGCAGTATTTATTTTGAGCACGACTACATGCCCGACCTTGATGAAGCGGTAGATATTATTCGTGGCGCGGGTGGGGTCGCTGTCCTGGCACACTATTATACCGTGCGCTCAAAACTTCCCATCGAAACCTTGGAAAAACTTCTCACAGAAAAACGCCTTGACGGGGTTGAAGTGGTGTATGGTATGCGCGAATACGGCACAGATGGTGAGGAGACTATCAAAAAAGAACGCGCGACACTCCGCGAGCTATCAAAGAAACACGGTACCTTCATGGCCGGTGGCTCCGACGCCCACACTCGAGAGGACCTCACATTTTATGTCGACAACGATTGGTTCTCCAGCGAAACCGCAGGCTTCACGGCAAACATTTTGGCACATATAAAAAGTAACGTTCACGTCCAAGACGCGAATCAGCTGATTCGAAAGTTTTCCTCACTCTAGTTGTCATCGTGGTATACTAAAGCTATTATGATTGTCGTTGATATCGAAGCATCTGGACTCGACTGCCGCACGCACTCACTCTTGAGTATTGGGGCCGTTGATTTTGAAAATCCCGAGCGCCAGTTCTATGGCGAATGCCGCGTGTGGGAGGGAGCACACCTCGACCCCGAAGCACTGGCCGTAAACGGCTTTACCGAAACAGAGTGCCTCAACCCCGGCAAAGAATCCCTTAAAGATTTGATGGTGCGGTTTCATCACTGGGTAGAGCAGTGCAACGACCGCATCCTCGCGGGCCACAACATCTCGTTCGACCGCGACTTTCTAAACAACTCATTCTCTCGCGCAAAGATTAACTTTGCTTTTCCGTATCGCACCATAGACTTGCACACCCTAGCCTACACTACGTGCCGAACCAAAGGCATCCCCATGCCGCAGCGAAACGGCCACCCAGCACTATCTCTCGACACGGTCATGCGTCTCCTGGGCCTTCCCGCAGAACCAAAGCCTCATATTGCGCTTATGGGGGCAAAGGTTGCTGCCGAGGCATTTTCGCGCCTTATGGACGAGAAAAACCTCCTTCCCGAATTTGCAGAATACCCCCTACAACTGCTAGCACAAAAGTAGGCATTGACAATAACGTCCTAGAGTGTTAGATTGGTCATCAGAGTTTCTTGTCCTGGCATTTCAGGGTTCATTTATATTTGAAGGAGAAAAAGATGCAATCTCTCGTGATTTCAGCGAATAGCTGGCATTGGAAGGTCTACATGTTTGGTGCCGCGATGTGGGCAAAATTTTGCAATGATCCACTCTATGCACACGAACGCCCAAATCTGTGTAGTTATTTGCGTGTGATGTTTGTATACATGCCCATTATGCTGGTGGTCAATTTAGCAATCTACACAAGCCCACTTTGGATTGCAGGCCTGCTGTACAACTATTATGGACCTGACCTCCTTATAGAAATTGTGATGTGGTTCAGTTGGGCGCGATGGCCCGCGGTATTTGTTGCTGGTTTAATTCTAGCTCTCTGTTTATTTGATGACGCTCATGACGAAATATCAAGGGTACGCAATGAACAGGGAATTAGCGGCGATATCGATGAGACAGATGCACAAAACGTGCCTGAGGAGACGGACCATCCATCATTCATTAAGCTATTCTTCCAATATCTGAAGGATAGGCATGACATGGTCTGTCGCCAAATCACACCAAAAGGCCTACAAAAACATATACCCGAAGGAGAATACGATGGACTACTTTGAAAAAGTACACAGTTTATCATTTTCCATTTGGAAGATGCTTCTCTGGTGCGCTGTGGTTCTTGCTATACTGGGAATCCTGAGCAAAGTTGCAGGGAAAATAACGGCGGCGTCATCTCGCTCTTCACGCGAAAACTGCAAGGTTGTTTCAGTAAATTTTGTCGGTGTTGGAGCAACAAAAGACGAAGATGCTCAAGTAAATATTCGGGCATCCTGCTCCTTTAGAGATGTGATTGCAAGCTCAACCGAACTAAAAACAGTTCTTGCTTATGCCGTCAATCGACCTTCAAGCATTTCGTGTTATCAGAATAAGTATCAGTACTCAACTGCTTTTCGCTGTAGTCTTTAGCCGCTAAGGCTAAACATACTCAAAAGGCCTCTCCATGGAGAGGCCTTTTTTATTTATTCTTCCTCCTCATCCATTCCTTTTTTCTTGGTTGGCTTGAGTACGATGACTTGTTTTTTTGACGTTTGCGCTTGCACTGCCTCTGTCACATCCTTTGCGAGAGAAGGAAGGAGCTCTTCAAGTTTTTTTGCCTCGGGCTCGAGAATCTTTTCCCATACGCCAGCCTCCTTGAGCACGTCTTCAAGTTTTTCTAAATTGTAGCTCACGCGCTCTTGCACATTTTTAGTAATGTATCCACGGTCACCAAACACGCGTGCCACCTTTTCGGACTCCATATATGAAAGAATAGTTGAGCGGGCACCCTCGAGCGCATCCTTTACTTCATCACCCTGTTTTTTGAGTTCGAAAAAATCTTGAATCGCCTGTGCAACCTCGGCATCACTCGCGGTCTTGGTCGCTTCTTCTTTGTACTCATGCGCCCACATTGGACAAAGGCGTTGATACGCACACCAGCCACAGAGCGGTCCTGGCATCGGTGGAAATTCATCTTTTTCAATGTTGCCTTCGATTTCGCGAATGGTTTTCAACACCAATGCGCGGGTACGAGCGAGTGTATCACGGGTGGGATTCACTGAGACTTTTTCATTGTGCTTCAAAAAATACAAACTCGTGGCAAAGCGCTCAGGCTCGACGGACGGCCAGCGTGACGTGAGTGCGAGGTGGTACACACCAAGCTGCAAATTATCTGCAAGCTCCGCTTCACTCGGCATTCTTTTGCCCGTCTTGTAGTCTATAATCTCATATACATCTGACTCAGGGTCCTTGTCGAGACGATCAATGATACCCGCGAGGGTATGTACCTTGCCTGTCAGTTCGTCGAGAAGCTCCAGTGAAAAACGACCCTCAAGCTCCACGACATTAAATGTCCACGGCTGATTTTTTTTATAAAAATTTGTCAGAAGTTTAATCCCTGCTTCAAAATACATTTTTTCTTCTGCTTCTTTTTTGTCAGGATTAGTCCATTCTATTTTTTCTGACTTCTCGTGGAAATGCTCAGTATAAAAACTAATAACCTCATCAAGAGTAGGGTAGAGTGGATTCCGCTCGAACATAAACTTGAGTGCACTATGTACCAGCGTCCCAAAAACAGCCGTAATATTTTTGGGACCGCGGATCTTGTCGATTTCCTGATATTTATACTTAAGTGGACAAGTCTTGTAGGTCTCGAGTGCCGAGTATGAGGTTCGCATAATGGAATTGTAGCATATCGCCGTTTTGTTCGGAGCTATTGACAATACACGCATAATCTGCTAAAATGGTGTTAGCTTAGAACATTGGAAAACTCAACAACTGGAGGCTCACGATGAAACTCAAAGAGAAATTATTCCCTGCAAAAGATCCTGCGATTATTAAAATCTATGGACGTTTTAACTGTGACCTTGAAGAACGAGTTCGCCGGCAAATGAAAGAGGTTTTTGCAAAAAAAGAAAAGCCAGACGGTTTAATTCTTCTGATAAACTCAACCGGAGGAAGCACGCGCACGCTTACTAAATTCACTAACGGCCTCCTGAAGCTTGGTCTGCCTTGTATGGGTTTTGTGGAAGATGAGGCACTTTCCTCTGGAGCAGAATTGCTTTTGTCGTGTCAATATCGAGTTGCGACACCCTTTGCAAAAATTTGCTTTCATCACGGGAGTGTTGACATCGATATTGATGCTCTTCTCGATCCTGAAATCCTTATGCACATTTCTGCAGATGCACTAGCTCAGAAAAAGATTTACCTTGAAAGATTTTCCCGAGCAACTGGCCAAACAATAGATAATACGCGCACTATCTATCGAGCTGACTCCATGATTTCAGCAGTACGCGCAGTCGAACTCGGAATTCTGCACGAGACCACCGAAAAGATTTTTCCTTGTTCGCCTGAGGAACTATTCTAGGTTTCATACCTTAACCAATCCCCCGTTACAAAACGGGGGATTTTTATTTTCAGCAACACTGCTATACTAATGAAAGCTGGTCCTTTATACAACCACAAAAAGGGGAATATCATGGGAACGGTAACCTTGCTCAAGAAACCTGATTTTTCTTTAGATGCAGTCATATACGAGCCAACGGAAACGGCCGCATGGGTGCAGTTTGTAAGGGCTGGAGAATCTCGTGCCTCATGCACCCTTGGTGAGGAGCTCGAGAGCTTTCTCGTTTTTACCCTCATGCGTTTTATGCAGCGCACCGATCTTTTTTCAATCGTACTTGCTCTGGAGTTTCTCCAAGCATCGACCGAGCAAACGGGCCGCAAAAAAGGTCACACACTCGGCGAAGTAGGGGATGTCAGTCTCATTCTGGAAGGACTCTACCCTGAGCGTGCGCGCAAACTTGGTGTCCCTGCGTCGTACTTTCCGGAAATGGGGCGCATGGCATTTGGCGACCTCGCAGACTTCTTTGGAAGAAATAATCTCCGAAGTCTTGAGGTCCTTTATCGTAACGTGGGCGCAGGATTCCCTGCAATGATGGATGTCCTCCTCGCCGCACGTGAAAGGAAACTCGATCAAAATATCGCTGAGGAACTCCTCCATAAAGCAGACAGACACTATTTGGCAAGGATGATTTTCCCGAGTCAGACCTCCTGACTATTTTACACCGCGTAATCCCGCGGTGTTTTTATGTGCTAAAATGCCATAAATGACGGCAAAACCACCTAATCCACGACGAGCGCAGATCGAGGCCTTCCAGGCTCAAATTTGGGCCTTTTACGGGCATTCGGGGAGGCATAATTTGCCATGGCGGGGGACTAGTAATGCGTATAAAATACTGGTTTCTGAGGTCATGCTCCAGCAGACGCAGGTGTCACGGGTGTTGGAAAAATATCCTGAATTTTTGCGCGCATTTCCGACTATTAAAGCACTTGCTGAAGCACCTCTCACACACGTGCTCGCCGCCTGGCAGGGGATGGGGTACAACCGTCGCGCGCTCGCCATCAAGCGTCTTGCAGAAGAAGTGGCGACGAAGCACAAAGGAAAGATTCCCCGCAGTCGCGCAGAGCTCGAGGCACTGCCTGGCATCGGCTCCTATACGGCAGGTGCTGTTCGTGCGTTCGCCTTCAACGAGCCAGAAGTTTTTATCGAAACCAACATTCGCCGCGTGTTCATTCATCATTTTTTCTCTTCACAACTTGGACATCCGATGTCCAAGTTAGTGGGTGATAAAGAAATCATGCCACTTGTAGAAATGACTCTCGACCGTACACGTCCTCGTGAATGGTACTGGGCACTCATGGACTATGGATCACATCTGCCAAAAATTACCAAGTCTAACCCTAACAAAAAAAGTAAACACTATGTGCAGCAAAAACCATTTGAAGGCTCACATAGGCAGGTGCGTGGCAAGGTATTGAAATTTTTAACAGCAAAAGGGAAGTGCACGGTGGCCTCATGTGCCAAAGAACTTGAACTCAATCCAGAAAAAACCAAGGGAGTGTTGGGTGAGCTCGTGCATGAGAGTTTTGCTATACTAACGGGAAAAACGTATGCAATCAGACATTAAAAAAGAGCGAGCGAAAAATATTCTTGCTGTTCTCAAGAAACTTTTTCCAAAAGCGGGGATGATGCTTCATTATGACAATAACTGGGAGCTTCTTGTCTCGGTCGTTCTCTCTGCACAATGCACCGACAAGAAAGTAAACGAGGTTACCGAGAAGCTATTTAAGAAATACCGCACGCTTGATGACTATGTACATGCCAGTCCAAAAGAATTTGAGCGCGACATTTACTCCACAGGATTTTACAAAAACAAGACAAAAAATATTCTTGCCGCTGCAAAGATGCTCAAAGAAAATTTTGGAGGTAAGGTACCAAACACGATGGAGGAAATCCTTATGCTCCCGGGAGTCGCTCGAAAGACCGCGAATGTCGTCCTTGGTAATGCCTATGGTGTCGTTGAGGGGATAGCGGTTGATACCCACGTCCGTCGCATCGCGAATATCCTCGGACTTACCAAATCAAACAATCCAGTCGTCATCGAGCGCGACCTGATGGCACTCATACCGAAAAAAGACTGGTTCAAGACAACATATCTTTTTATAGAGTACGGCAGAAAATATTGCCCCGCAAAAAGACACGATCACGCCCGCTGCCCGCTCGCAAAATTTTATTAAAAATGCCATACTTTCATAACCACTATGCAAAATGAAATAGAAGTTCGTTTCCTAGAGATCAATAAGGATGAACTCCTCGAAAAGCTAAAGGTTCTCGGCGCCGATGACCACGGGGAAGTGATGCTCGAGGAGGTAATTATTTATGACCCCGAACTCACTTGGCTTAAGGAAAAACGATTTATTCGACTGCGAAAGTCAGGCGAAAATATCACCTGCACCTACAAGGAACATCGCGCGCAAGCAGTAGATGGCGCCCATGAGATTGAGTTCAATGTTACTGACCTTGATAAGGCGTGCGATCTTTTTGAAAAAATCGGCCTCCCGCCGTTTCGTAGACAACAAAAGAAACGCCACACCCTCACGCTAGGTGATACAACTATCGACATAGACACATGGCCAAACATACCTACCTATGTAGAGCTTGAGGGTCCATCCGAGGAGACACTACGCACGGTAGCAAAAAACCTCGGATTTGATTGGGGGAAAGAAGCAGTTTTTGATGACGCCAAGATGGTCATTGAGGGACGATATGGCATTCCTGTGGGGACATTGCGCTGGTTTACCTTTGACCGGATCGAATAAAATTTGTTTACATTTTAACATATGATCGAACATAGTTTGACTGACAAAGAGAAGAGACGGGGGTTTCTCGGTCTTTATTTGGGTCGTGTCATCACAACCATATCAACAGCACTTCTCGGCATCTTTCTTCCTATTTTTCTCTATGAACTATTTGAACGCAATATTCATGCGGTTCTTGCTTATTATTTTATCGCAGGACTTGTCTACATGCTGCTCGTTGCCAAAGGGGCACAATTTCTCAATAAATTCGGCTTTCGGAAGGCCCTCGTCGTAGGGACTATCGCAGCAGCTGCAGTTAATGTTGGCTACTATTTTCTCACGAAAGAGAATGTGCTTTTTATTATGCCGCTTATTATCTTTCTCTTGGTTGTTTTTCGAATGCTCTTTTGGATTCCCTATCATGTTGATTTTGCGCTCTTCACAAGGAAGGGGAATAGGGGTAGGCAAATTGGATTTCTCCTCGCGACACTGACATTGCTTGGCGTTGCCGGACCTATGATAGCAGGCTACATTATTACTAATTATGGTATCTCAATCCTTTTTACTATTTCTATTATCGTTTTTCTTTTGGGAGTCATTCCATTTTCATTTATTCCTCGAACCAACGAAAAATTTAGCTGGGATTATGCACGCTCTTGGCGCGAAGTATTTGAAAAAAAGAACAGGGCAGTGGTCCTTGGGAATATCGCGCTAGGAGCAGAGGAGACCATTGGCGTTATTGTTTGGCCAATTTTTATTTTTCTCCTTCTTGATGGTGACTATTTCAAAGTTGGTGCACTTTCAAGTTTTATAGCAGGAGCTACTGTCCTCATGCAATTTTCCCTAGGACACTATCTTGACCGTATAGGCAACAAAAAACATGTACTCAGGATTGGGAGCATTTTGTACGCACTAGGCTGGATTGTAAAAATATTCGTCGTAACCGCCTTTCAGGTTTTCATCGCAGGGCTCTATCACAAATTTGCCAAGATTTTTACCGATACTTCATTCGATGCTATTTTTTACGAGCTTGCTGCTGACCAAGGACACTACATAGATGAATTTACCGTTTTGAGTGAGATCGCTGTGCAGATAGGGAGGGTAGTCTCGATTGTTGCCGTAGGAGTCATGGCGCTTTATATGAGCATCGAGTGGACATTCGTGATTGGTGCGCTTGCGGCGCTTTCGTTAAATGCGCTCTATGGGAAAATGGAACAACGAGTGTAAAAACAAAATCAGTTCGAAGAAATTTAACACAACGACCAAAAGGGAAGAGAAAGCCCCAGGATACCATACACAGTATCCCGGGGCTTTCTCTATTATATAGGTACGTCGCACAATATATCTTTTGCGACGTGGTGTGGGGAGAATAATAAGCCTTTAATTGAATAGGCCTAAAATGCTCACTTTGAGGTATCCCCCTAGTGGTAAAAGATAATTGAACCAAGCACCCTTGATGATGCCAAATATCTTTTGCATCAAGGGGTCGCTAAAGATTGCGCGCAGATCAATATTAAAATATGCCATCGCAATTACGCCAACGATTACGATAAAAAATATTTCTGTGAACCCACGATTATCTAAAATCTTTTTCATAAATATAATTATACGCTCATTCTAAAAGTAATCCATTGGATTCAGGTACGCATTGAGTGCCGCAACTGGCATCGTATAACTACGTCCGCCACACGCCCTACTAGGACGGCTTTCAACTTTTACGGCGGCAGTGGCAAATACTGTTAGATGTAGGTGTGGTCCTGTTGAATAGCCCGTGTTGCCCGTATAGCCAATAAGGTCGCCAGTGCTTACAACATCATTTTTTGATACTTTGATAAGCGACAGGTGCGCATAGAGGCTCGCGAGGCCGTTGTTGTGCTGTATGAGTATCCACTTGCCGTAGGATGCCCCGGCGCACGTTACATCCGTATCGCCGGTACCTATGACCGTACCGCCGAGCGTTGCTTTTAGCTTGGTGCCAACAGGCGTACCGAAATCAACGCCATTGTGTCCGCTGCCGTTGTAGGCACCGCTTTTTGCAAACGCGGTATTACCAAAATATTGTGTGATGCGCATATTGTCGAACGGCGAAGAAAATACTTTCGTGCCCCGTGATGGAATCGACGTTGGGTCTAGAATAAACTTCAAGGTTGATTCATAATCACGCAATTCTTTTTCAAACGCATCCTTGAGTGCAATCTTTTGATTCAAAATCTTTTTATAGCTCGACTCCTGACTGTTGGTCTGCGCCAAAAGCTTCGCCTGAGCGACCTTGTTCGCCTCAGCAATCTTTTTACGGTCAGCGAGCTCAGACTTGAGTGTCAGGAAGTTCTTTTTCTCCACCTGCTGCTTCCCTTGCTTGTCCTCCAAATCCACCTTGAGGTCCTTGAGGGTGTCTACACTCTCTCGTACTTTACCGTTGAACTGATCAAGAGCCTCCAAGTCATCCCAAACACCCGAGAAACTCTCACTCGAAAGAGCAACCTGCGCCAAGGATCGTGCCTCGCGCTCGTTGACCGCACGAAGCGCTTCTACAATGGCTGCCGTAAGCGAATCTATCTGATCTTCCTTTGAAGATATCTGCGAAGTGAGCTGACGAATTTTGAGGTCAGTTGTATCAACTTTTGACTGCGTGATGCGAATCTCCGCCTCAAGCTTTTTACGCAAAACGTTGAGCTCTGCAATAGAGTTTGCGAGCGTCTTCTTTTTTGCTGCCAATGTTACAAGGTCGTTTTGATATTTCTTAATCTCCTCTTCAAGCTTTTGAATTTCCACAGTCTTTGCAGATATCTTGTCGCGAAGCTCGTCTGCCGTCTGGGCAGATACGAACATACTGGCACCAAGGAGTCCTGCGCCTATGAATACTACGGTCAATATTTTGTACAGGAGGGTTCGCATCGTTTATATAGCTAGAGGACCTATGCCGAGAGGATTTGCTGAGCACGCTCAATACGGCGAAGTGTGGTTTCTTTGCCAAGAATACCCGCGAGCATAAATGGATCAGGAGATTTATCACGTCCTGAAAGTGCGTAGCGCAAAGGCCACAATACATTTCCTCTACCTACTTCAGTCGCATAATCCCACAGTGCTGCTTTTACGGTATCTGCCGTAAAATCCGCCGGAGATATTTTTTGTAACAATTCTGCTACTTTGTCAAGGTGTGTGCGCGTATGTCCGGCGTCTTTATCATCCTTCCAGAAAAGTGCCTCTTTGACGTAAGTTGGGTCTTCAAAAAAGTACCCTACCTCTCCCCCATTCGCTATGTCAGTAATCTCCCCAAGAGTATTAACACGTTCAAGAATAATTGCCGTTATCTTTTTAAAAAGCTCTGGATTCTTTTTTGCCTCCTCGCGAAGGTTCTCTGGCAGGCGCGCAAGGACTTCCTCCCCTGCCCTCTCCGCAGAAAGGAGCTTGAGGTATTCCTTGTTGATCCATCGCAATTTTTCTTCGTTGAAAATAGCGCCACCTTTTTGCACTTTTGAAATATCAAATTGCTTCAGGAGGTCGTCAAGGCTCAGTATCTCTTGTTCGGTGCCGGGGTTCCACCCAAGGAGCGCCAAGTAGTTGAGTACCGCTTGTGGCAAATATCCGCGGTCGCGATATTCGGTCAATGCAAGCGCGCCTTTGCGTTTGGAAAGCTTGGTACGGTCAGGGGCAAGAATGAGCGGAATATGCGCATACACAGGCTCAGGGGCGCCGATGGCACGCTGGATAAGTATCTGGCGTGGCGTGTTTGAAATATGATCCTCGCCGCGTACGACATGGGTCACCCCCATATCAAAGTCATCAGCCACCACTGCCAAATGAAAGAGTGGCGTATCGAGATCTTTTGCAATAACAAAATCCTTGAGGTCGGTCGTGTCGACCTCAATCTCACCACGAATCAAATCATGAAATTTTACTTTGATGTTGGGGTTCTTGAAACGAATCACCTCCTTGCGGCGCGCCTTGTCATCTCCTTCTCCCGCCGCTTCTTCTTTTGATACATACGCAAAGCCACCATCAATCAATTGCTTGAGGTATTTTTTGTGTGCTGGCGCGCGCTCTGATTGGCGATGGAATTCATCGTAGTCGAGACCAAGCCATTTCAAGCTCTCGAGAATGTTGTCCTCGTATTCTTTCTTTGAGCGCTCCTTGTCGGTATCCTCGATACGAAGAATGAACTTGCCCCCGCGCTGTCGCGCAAAGAGATAGCTAAAGACCGCCGTGCGGTAATTGCCGGCATGCAAAAGTCCTGTAGGTGATGGAGCGAATCGTGTTACTATCTGGGTCATATTTTTATACTATCTTGTTATGCTGACTTGGTGACGAAGGAGCACGGCAACGATTTGCTCGGCAATCTTTTCTGCGGCGTCCTCACGTGCAAATGCTTTTGCCGAAGCCTTCATTGCCGTACGCTTTGCCTCGTCGCCCATCAAACGATCGATCTCTGCAAAGAGAATGCTGGGTGTGAGGTTTGCCTCCTCTATTACCGTGGCACCTCCTGCACGCGCATATGCAAATGCGTTTTTGCGCTGGTGGTCACTGTTCGACTCGGTAATGGGGATAAGGATGGCTGGTACTCCCCATGAGGCAATTTCAAAAATGGCTGACCCTGCACGCGACACCACAATAGTTGCTGCTTCGGCAGCGAGCTTCATCGTTGCTGAGTCTAGATATCCGTGTACACGGTAGCGTGATGCGTTAGGATTGCCACCCAGGAGACCATTCGCGAGTATCTGCACCTCGGCAATATTTGCTTCTCCTGCCTGATGAATGATTTGATATTTTTCAACAAGTCGTGGAGCAAGTGTTACAATCTGCTCATTAATCCTTTGCGCCCCAAGCGATCCACCTAGAACAAGGAGCACGGGAATATTGGGATCCAGTCCAAGCTCCTTGAATGCATCTTTACCCGAAGGGCGCATGAGCTCTTCGCGGATAGGATTGCCGGTGAGTGCAGTCCGTCCATCGGGGAAATATTGTGCAGCCTCGGGATATGAGATTGCAATCTTTTGTGCAAACTTTCCTGCCCATGCGTTTACGCGGCCAGGTGCGCTGTCGGACTCGTGAATAATGACTGGGATGCGGAAAAATTTTGCGGCAAAGAGTGCGGGGAAACTTGCGAAGCCACCTTTACTAAAAACAATATCTGGATACAAAGCAAACATTTGGAAAATTGCCTTTAGTGAGCCCCAAGCAGTTTTGAATGAATCAGTAAGATTTTTCAGAGAAAAATATGTGCGGAGCTTTCCCGCAGTCACTTGTTTAAATACAATTTTATTATCATACAAAAGCCGCTCGTTGTATGGCTCGGTCGACATATAGATGAGCTCAACGTTTGCAATGCGCTCGCGAGCGAGGAGCATATTCAATTTTTGCGCGACGGCAATAATGGGATAAAAATGTCCGCCCGTACCGCCTCCTGTAAAAATGATTTTCATCCCGTTAGAAGCAGGTTGCGCTCACGTGCGCTTCCTGAATTAAGTTATTTTTAATAAATTTTGTTCGACTTTTTTTCATATACATTTTTCTCGACAGTGACCGCGGCTTCTAACGGGATTCATATATTATCTTAGCTTGGAAATATTAAGAAGGATGCCAATCTCAAGAAAGGCGAAAAGGAGCGCCGAACCGCCGTGGCTCACAAAAACAAGCGGGACTCCAGTCAGAGGGATGAGGCCGAGCATAGCCGCAATGTTCGCAAATGACTGCGATACTATCAGTATAACAATTCCCACGGCTAAAAGTCCACTAAAGGCATCGGGGGTCCGCCGTGCTATCTGTAAGCCTCGAATACCAAACAAGAGGAATAAAAGGATAATAAATGAACCGCCGATAAACCCAAACTCCTCCCCTGCCACCGCAAAAATAGAGTCCCCTGTTGGTTCAGGAAGTGAGCTAAATTTTTGAATACTCTGACCAAAACCTCGGCCCGTGACACCGCCTGACCCAATGGCAAGGAGGGATTTTTGTATCTGGTAGCTCGCCCCTTGTGCATCGCGCGCAGGGTCAAAAAAAGTAAGCACGCGCTCCTTTACATACGGCTTTACCATCGCAAGGACACCAATAGCCAAAACACCGATAATGACGAGCAAGAAAAAGTGACGCAACTTTGCCCCACTCGCAATCAGCATCGCAAGGAGTGCCGCAAAAAGTACGGCGAGGGTTCCCGTATCAGGCTCAGTAAGAAGAACTGCTGCCGGAACTGCTAGTACGCCTAAAAATACCCCGAGGGAATACTTGAGGTTCTTTATCTTGCTCATAAAGAGCGGGAGAAGTGCTGCAAAATAAATGATTGTACCGAGCTTGAGGACCTCGGATGGCTGAAAGGAAACGCCCGCAATAATAATCCAACGATGTGCTCCGCCATGAGAAAATCCAACCCCAGGGACAAAGACTAAGAGCGTAGCAAAGATGGATGCAATAAAAATATGGAGTGCATAGGTGCGCAGGTGCTTGAGTGGAAATATTGCTGCACCCACCAACACAACCGACCCCAACAAAATACCGAGCACAAATTGGTCAAAGAAAAGATCTTGGAGAGAAAATCCCTTGCGTGCAAAAAGCCCAAACGATGCGGACATAAAAATAAAAAGTCCTGCCAATATAAGAAGGATCGTGAGCACTAGAAAAACTTTATCTATTTTTTTGAAATTAAAGTTTATCATCCGACGAGTGTGATTATCGTACCCATAATGGCAAACACAACCGAGAGCACCCAGTACCGCATTACAACCTTGTATGCGGGCCACCCGAGGGCTTGAAAATGATTATGTAGTGGTGCAACCAAAAAAACTTTTTTACCGTTCCTGAATTTCTTTGAAGCTATTTGAAGGATGCTTGACGCACTAGTCGCCACCAAGAGGAATGCGATGACAGGAAGTACGACGACGGCCTTGGTCAGGAACGCCACTACCGTGAGCGATGTCGTGAGTGCCATGGTGCCTGTTTCAGAATTAAAGAAACGCGCGGGCGGAATGTTGAACCATAGGAACGCGAGGAGTCCGCCGACAACAACGCTACAGAATGCCGCAAGATCGATCTGCCCCTGTGCAAATGCAATGACTGCATACGCTGAAAATATCGACGCAAACACACCCCCGGAGAGGCCGTCAATACCGTCA